>Ga0070728_10000189_pt1 | contig 142482 bp, 126 predicted proteins | sample tdDd471_FD_66723 | JGI IMG/M metagenome (GOLD analysis project Ga0070728, IMG submission 66723) | Marine sediment microbial communities from the Atlantic coast under amendment with organic carbon and nitrate - tdDd47.1 | ecosystem: Environmental > Aquatic > Marine > Coastal > Sediment... | reverse complement strand
GAAAGTCATTATAAATAAAAAAGGAACTTAATAAATTAAGTTCCTTGGTTTGAACGGAAGAGACGGGACTCCTCTCTGGTCGAAAATATCCTATTTTCTTCCGTCGAGCCGATTTCGTTCACTGTCGTGGCCATCCCTGGCCACTAATCCTCGCACTTGCTCGGCGTTCTCTTCATATTCGAGTCCCTGAAAGTCATTATAAATAAAAAAGGAACTTAATAAATTAAGTTCCTTGGTTTGAACGGAAGAGACGGGACTCGAACCCGCGATCCCCGGCTTGACAGGCCGGTGCGATAACCAACTTCGCTACTCCTCCAGACAATGAAATGCATATTAACTATGACGCAATTTTTTGTCAATACTTTTGACGAAAAAATACCCCGGAGACGATTCGAACGTCCGACCTACCGCTTAGGAGGCGGTTGCTCTATCCCCTGAGCTACCGGGGCAAATATGCGAAATAATCCTATCCTATAGAAATTGGATTGTCAATTAGATTGAAACATTCAAATTATACTATAAAAATATCTGTTTTCGATTTATCATTCTTTTATGAAAAAATTTAACAATATTATTGAAGAACAGGTACAGGAGAGATTTCTCCGCTATGTAAAAATATGGACAACTTCAGACCGTGCTCTGGCTGAAGAAAAAACTCCATCAACAGAGAGACAATTCGATCTTTTAAATATTCTCGAAAGTGAGATGAAAGAGATTGGAATCAAAGATATATTTTTCAATGAAAAAGGATATCTCATTGGTCGAATTCCTGCTAATGCAGATGCACCGACAATCGGTTTTATGGCTCATGTCGACACAGCGTCAGATGCTCCGGGCAAAGATGTTAAACCTCAACTACATAAAAATTATGATGGTTCAAAAATAACCCTGACAGATGCTCTGGTAATAGATCCTTTAGAAGATACGGATCTTTCGATGTACATAGGAAAAACCGTAATTACTACAGATGGTTCTACTCTACTTGGAGCTGATGATAAAGCCGGAGTTGCTGAAATAATGACGGCTGCTTCGATTATTATGTCAAATGATGATATAAAACATGGAGAAATAGAGTTGATCTTCACTCCCGATGAGGAAACAGGTTGCGGGATGGATAACTTCCCTAAAGAAGAACTGCATTCTCAGGCTTGCTACACTATGGATGGTGGAAGAGAAGGGGAGCTGGAAGATGAGTGTTATTATGCTTATGGTGCAAAAGTAAAGTTTGATGGAGTTGTGATCCATCCCGGTTATGCCAGAGGTAAACTGGTAAATGCTGTGACAATGGCATCGGCTTTTGTCTCTATGCTTCCCAGAAATGAAAGCCCCGAGGCAACAGATGAGAGATATGGGAATTTTTGGGCTAACAATATTTCCGGAACTCTTGAGAGTGCTGAAATCGGTGTGTATATGCGATCTTTTGACGCTGATGATATTCAGAGGCGTGTGAAAGCTCTTGATAGTTTTGCTGTTGCTGTAGAATCTGCATTTCCCGGTGGTAAAGTCACCGTTGAGACCAAAAAACAATATGTCAATATGAAGGAAAAACTTGATATGCATCCGGAAGTAATGGCAAATGTGGACGAGGCTTTTAAGCTGGCTGAAGTTGAGCCATATAAAGTTGTTATACGGGGTGGTACTGATGGTTCCAGGTTGACAGAGATGGGTATTCCGACACCCAATATCTTTACCGGTGGACATAATTTTCACAGCCGGAAAGAGTGGGTTGGCGTTCCTGCAATGATCAGTGCAACGTCTATTATCCTGAATCTGGTTCAAATTTGGGTTAAATAGTACGAAATAGGCCGTCTTATATGAAAATTTAGGACGGTTTTTAATAACTCCAATTGGGGTTAATTCTTTTTTTGTGTTACAATTATGGTGAATGACTATGAATAAAATTGTGACTGGTACTCTTTTCATTTTAATTTTTCTCTTTTCCTGTAGTGATGTTTCAGATTTTCTTTTCGAAACTGAACAGAATATACAGATTCGTTCAATTAATAATGGAAGTGTTTATCAGGGAGGTGATTCTCTACCTCTGACTTTCAGCTTTGACCGGGAAATCATTCCTGAAGAGTTTACAGTCACAATTTTTGATGATTTGGGGACATCGTGGGGTGAAACTACGATTGATATTCCTCTTGTTGAAGATGAATTTCCCACATCACTAATTGTTCCCGAGCAGTTGCCTCAGGGGAAATATATTTTCCATATACGTGTTTTTGAAAATGATCAGGAAATTTCATTTAAAGAAATAATTATTTTCAAAACAGAAAGTGACTATCGTATAGAACAACTCTACTCTCTTCCCCATCAAACTAATTCAGGCAAACAAGTTCTGATAAAGGCCGTTGTAGACTCACCTTTCGATGAGGATCCTTTTCTTAGATGGAGTACCGGTGAGACTCTATTAAACGAAGGGTATCTTTCTGATGGTCTCGACTCTCTGAATTGGATTTCAGAAGATGAAAATGGGTTGTATACGATTAAACTGGAAGTTTTCCCCGAAAGCTGTGACTCCACTTTTCAATCAAATATTTATGATACAACTGAAATAATTGTCTCAGATCAGATAATAATAGAGACTAACAGCCTCGCTCCAGATGATGTTTATTCTCTACTTTTTCATTTTTCAGGAGATTTCCTTCCCACTGATGAAAACAATTTTGATGTTGTGAATTATGGAGAAATAAATTCTGAATCAATCAGTAATATTCTTGGTTATTCATTGTCTGTGAACACTGGTTTGAAAGCTGTCGGGCCTGCCTTACCAACAATCTCCGATGAAATTACTTCATTTTCTATAAGCGGAAGAGCTGTTATTGCTGATGAGATAAACTCTGGTAATGTTATTTCAATTAGTGATAGTGATAACAGTATATTGTCTTTAAATATAAATTCTTCAGGATTTCTTGAACTTTCAATAAATGAGGTTGTCAGTACAAGTTTATTCTCTCTATTTGATATTACGGATTTTACAATTTCAGTCATTCCTCTGGAAGAGCAGATTGAGATTCGATGGTATTTTAATGGAATAAACGGGGGATTTGATATTCTTGAAACGGAGTTTGTTAGCATTAATGGTGAGCAGATCTGTATAATTGGTGGAAGTGAAACAATCACAGGATCATCGATCTTTCTCGATGAATTGGGGATTTTTGTCGGGAACCCAGAACATTCGACTATTGATGGCGAGCAGTTTTATAGAGTAAAGAAATATCTTCTCGGTGAAAACCTGATTGCTGCAGATGGATATGATGGTATGGATGATGGGCTTCTGGAAATTAATCCGGGACAGGAAATTCTTCTCGGTTCATTTGTCAAATCTGTTAAAGATACGGAATTTGTATTATCCATTCCCGAACCTGAAAGCGGTGAGAGTGATGATAAATGGGCATTGGTTCTAAGGGATGAATTCGGCTCAGAATTGTTTTCTCTGAATAGCGATGATGCAATTCACGAGATGGATATTAAAACAGGTTTAACATCACAAAAAATCCGATTTTCATTATTAACTGATGAAGAACTTGTAGAAATAAATGTAAAAAATAACGAATTGAAGAATAGAGAACTAACTGATTTGCATCCCGGTGATATGATCTCTTTATTTTTTGAAACAAATGTCGAGAATAGTAATAAATCATATATAGATTTTTTTATTATTTATGCGAACTTTGATAATCAGATTCCTGAAAAAATTGCAACTTATCAGGAAGAAGAGAAATTTTTGTAATTTTTAAAAAATCTATAGAAAAAAAATATCGTTCTTTTTATTATTAGGATTATCAATTAGTAAATTTAAGAACCATTTCAAAATTTAAAAAGGGGCAATTTCAGATGAGGTTTCGTAAACTTCTTCCATTCATAATGTTAACTTTCCTCATTGTCGGTTGTGCCTCAGCACCGGAATCTGTCGGGGAGATTCCCGGCTGGTTCAGTAACCCTCCTTCAGAAAATGATGAGTATGTTTATTTCACTGTTTCAGAAAAAGTAGTGAACATTATCGATGCCGAACAGAAGGTTGGTGAAAAACTGTTTACCGAAATTCTGGATTATATAGGAATCAGCAAGGATGATTCACAGTTACAGGACCTTGATGAGTATAGGCGAGATTTAATCAGTCTTGTAACAGGTAATGAGATTCCCGGATTCAAGCTTATTGAAAAGCAGATAAATGATATGGAATCAGAATCTATTATCTATATTCTGGTCGAACTGGAGAAAAAACAGTTAACTGTCATAGAAGATGATCTTCTTGAAATATTGACTGCCGGATTGACCGCATCAATTATCTCTAATGAAGCAGAAGAATTTGTTAAAAACGGAGATCTTTATAGTGGAGCTGTCAGTTATTTGAAAGCAGCTCTTGAGTCTGCCGATTCTGACAATAAGTTCATTACAGGAAAGAACCTCGACACAGCTATAGAACTAATTAAACAGATCAGCATTGCTAAAATAAATTCACCTGCTACAATTGCTGTTGGCGAAAATGGAGTTTTTTCCGCTCAATTTAAACTGATAGATGAGAATATTACTCCCCTTTGGAACAATGTTTCTGTCAAGGTTACTTTTAGAGACAGAAAGAAAGGTTCTGTAATAAGTGATCGTTTTGCAAGTCTGAGAGCTGATGCCAATGGACAGGTTACATTTGTTCACCCCTCTCCAGGTTTTACAGGCTCGGGAAGAGTTGACGTCTCTCTTGATTTACTACGCGATATAGAGTCTCTTGAAAAACTGGAAGAAAATTATAGTGAAAAACTGGTAAAACTCAGATCTGATGTGGAAGCTGTTAAAGTATCTTTTGATTTTGAAATAATTTCTTCAGCTCCATTTGTTCCAACTGGTATACTGATCATAGATTCTGACTTTCTAAGGAAACCCCTCGATTCAACATACACTGCGGAAGGATTAGAAGATAACCTTGTTGAAGCAGGGTTTATAATATCAGTACTCGATGTCGATAGAGACGGATTGCTTAATCTTACGGAAAAAGAGTTTTTACGGGATATTCCCTATATGGTGGATTCTGAAATCAATAGAGTCATTTACGGTATTGCCAGAATCACCGAGTTTGATGATTCTGCTGCCGGATTTACAGTTGTCACAGAAGCTGAAATAAAAGTGGTTGATATTGATACAGGTGAGATCATTTTTAACGAAATAATAAGCAAACGGGTACAGGGCGGAGAATCTCAAACTACAATAAATACGTCATTTAAAGAACTGGGAAAGAGTTTCTCATCACTCCTGATCGACAAACTCCCGTGATATAAAATAATCGGCTCTGTTTGTACACAAGCCGCTTATATCCCACTGTGTAAATTGTTTAAAAAGATCTTCATCATCCACAGTCCATGTCATTACTTCATATTTTCTACTCAGATTTTGAAAAAGCTTTTTACTTAGGAAGCGGTGGTCAGGTTTTATTGAGCAGTTTTTTTGAAAAAACCGGCCTTCTCCCCGACGCATCAACAGAGGAATTTCGCTTGTATTTGAATATATGAGTGACAGAGGAATATCTTTTGAAAGTCTTTTTATTCGCATAAGAGACACAGGATTAAATGAAGATATGAGAACTCTGTTTTCCAGATTAAAATCCTTGAGCATTTCAAAGACTTTTTTTTCAAGGCCTCGGTTTTTCAGATAGTCTGATTTCAGCTCTATATCGTAATATACTTTGTCTCCCAGTAACTGCAGGACTTCTTCGAAGAGAGGGATTTTTTCACCGGTAAATTTTTTCGAAAATCGGGAACCGCAATCAAGAGATCTGATCAACGAAATATCAGAATCCAGAACATTTCCATTATGACCAGTCATTCTATCCATGTTGTTGTCATGGAAAACGACAAGTTCACCACTTCTGCAGATCTGTACATCGAGCTCTACACCGGGAACTTTGTGTATCAATATTTCATTAAAAGAAGGAAGAGTGTTTTCAGGAGCTAATTGAGGACAACCTCTGTGACCGAAGAGAAGGGGAGCATTCTCCCCTTTGAAAATTCGCGATTCTGCCATATAAATGATACTACTGTAATTAGGTGCAATTGAAAACTATTATAAATCAGAGTATTGTGATTGATTATGAAAGATATTAAATACGATCCCGATGATTTGATCGCTGCATTAGCAACACCGTGGGCTGAAAGCGCATTGGCTGTTATAAGAACATCAGGACCGGAATGTATAAATAAATTAGCTGGAGTGTTTTCAGCTTCCGATAAATTGTTAATAGTCCCAGGAAATACTGTTGTTTATGGGCACATCGTCGATGGTAATACTTCACTTGATGAAGTTATGGCTGCGGTTTATAGAGCTCCAAAGAGTTATACGGGACAGGAAAGCGTTGAGTTTTTTGTTCATGGCAGCCTGCCGGGTATAAAAAAGATTCTCGAACTCCTCTTCCGGTCAGGTTTCAGAGAGGCTTCTCCAGGGGAGTTTACCTTCAGAGCTTTTTTGAATCAGAAAATGGATTTGACCAGAGCTGAAGCTGTTCAGGAAATAATCAGTGCCAAATCCAACCAGGCTCAGTCTCTTGCTTTAAATCGCCTGTCCGGTTCTATTGAGGGCAGTATTAACTCCATAAAAAGTGATATGACCGATCTTCTGGCATCTGTTGAAATCCAACTCGATTACCCCGAAGATGAAGTGGAAATGCCCGATGTAACAGCGTCGGAAACCAAACCTATAGAAGATAAGATGAACCGTTTACTTTCAACGTATAGAGCGGGGAAAATATACCAGGAAGGTGTGAAGGTTGTTCTGGCCGGAAAAACCAATGCCGGAAAATCCTCTCTGTTCAACCTTTTTCTAAAAGAGGATCGATCCATTGTCTCCGATATTCATGGAACAACGAGAGACTATCTCGAGTCATGGATTTCGATAGGAGGCATCCCTGTCCGTTTGTTTGATACGGCAGGTTTGAGAGATGCCGATCATCCAATAGAAGTTGAGGGAATTCGCAGAAGTAATGAAATAATCGATAATGCTCATGTGATTCTTTATCTGGCAGATGCTCAGGAAGGAATCACACCGGAACTGACAAGTTTTATGACTGAATATAAAGATGATAAACGCTGTGTTTATCTCTGGAATAAAGTTGATAAAGCTGTTGTTTCAGCTCCCGAAGGATTTCTTCCTGTCAGTGCATTGACCGGAGAGGGCTTTTCAACATTGGAAAAAATGATTAAAGAGATCGTGTTCAAAGATCAGTATGTGCCGGGTAATGAACCGGTAATAGACTCTATGAGGCAGAAAAACCTGCTCGAATCGGCTTTGGATTCTATCAATAAATACAATGACGCATTGAAGCGGGGCATGCCAATGGATATGGCCGCTGTCGATCTGACTGATGCCCTTCATTCTCTGGGAGAGATTACGGGAGAAGTTACTTCTGTCGATGTACTCGAACGAATGTTTTCAAATTTTTGTGTAGGTAAATAATATGGATTTTGATGTAATAGTAGTCGGTGGAGGCCATGCTGGAATTGAAGCGTCTCTAGCGACATCGCGCCTGGGATTTTCCACTTTGCTGGTGACTCAGAATCTCGATTGCATAGGAAAATTGTCCTGTAATCCTGCTGTGGGCGGTCTTGCTAAGGGGAATATTGTCCGTGAAGTTGATGCTCTTGGTGGTGAAATGGGTAAACTCATAGATGCCGCGATGATACAATTCCGTATTTTAAATAAAAGCAGGGGGCCAGCAGTACAGGCTCCTAGAGCTCAGGCAGACAGATTCTATTATCAGCAGCTAGCAAAAGAGACTGTCGAGAGCAGCCCAAACCTGCATTCATACCAGGATACAGTTATTGATCTCCTTCTAAACAATGAAAAGGGTCTCTGTTCCGGTGTCGTTACAGAAAGAGGCAGGAAAATCACTTCGAAGGTTGTTGTTCTGACTACTGGAACCTTTATGGAAGCGAAAATCTTTATCGGAGAATACAGACAGTCATCAGGTAGACTCGGAGAACCTGCTGCAATTGGTCTGGGTTCAGCTCTTAGAGGACATGGATACCGTCTGGGACGATTAAAAACAGGTACTCCGGCGCGGATTAAAAAGAGCTCTATAGACTTTAGTAAAATGGAAGAACAACATGGAGATAATCCCATGCTTCCTTTCTCTTTTTCCAATGAGAATATAGATCGCCCGGATCACAGTTGTTATATCACTTATACAAACGAGGAAACACACAGAATCATTACAGAGAATATGGCAAGATCCCCTTTATACTCAGGTGAAATTGTCGGTGCAGGACCACGCTATTGTCCGTCTATTGAAGACAAGGTTGTTCGTTTTCCCACACGGGATAGACATCAGGTTTTTGTTGAACCGGAAGGAGCGACTTCAGAAGAAATGTATTTAAACGGTATATCATCATCACTACCGGAAGAAGTACAGTCTCAATTTTTAAAGACCATTCCCGGGCTGGAAAATCTGCAGATCATGCGTCCCGGTTATGCTGTGGAATACGATTATATCGATCCTACTCAGCTTCTTCCGACTCTGGAAAGTAAAAATCATAGAGGCCTTTATATTGCCGGTCAGACAAATGGTACATCAGGTTATGAAGAAGCCGCATGTCAGGGATTGATTGCAGGAATCAACGGTGCGTTAAAGTTGCAGGGCAAAGAACCGATGATTCTGACCCGTGACGAAGCTTATGCCGGTGTTCTAATTGATGACCTGGTTACTCTTGGAACAAATGAACCCTACCGGATGTTTACTTCCAGAGCTGAGTATCGGTTATCTCTCCGCCATGATGACTGTGATATGAGGTTGTTCCCCAAAAGCAGTTATGTCGGACTTCTCAGTGACAAAGCGAATGAGTTATTCCAAAAGAAAAAAGAGTCAATTGAAGAGATTAAGGAACTGTTGCTCAACAGAAGAGTTAAAAAGAAAGACCTCGAAGGCGATCTCAACGTTCTCAAACCACACATCGGTGATACTCTGTATAAGACAGTCAAAGATCCCGAGGTTTCTATTACACAGCTTCAGGAGATCGAAACAAAGATAAAAGACTATAAATCTCAATGGGTCAAACACGCTGAGCTCGATGTTAAATATGAAGGGTATATCGCGAAACAACAGAAACAGGTTGCCCGTTTTAAAAAAATGGAAAATGTAAAAATCCCTGTTGATTATGATTATGATTCCATCGAGGGAATTTCTTCGGAATCTAAAGAAAAACTCAAGAAAATCAAACCATTGTCCGTTGGGCAGGCTTCAAGAATATCCGGTGTCCGAACTCCTGATATTGCGGTTCTTCTTGTTTTACTGGGTAAGGTTAATAAATGAAAATTCTTGAAGACGGATTAGGTCAGCTCAATCTGGAATATACAAAAAAGCAATTGAAAGAGCTCCACAAATATATCAGTGAAATTGAGATGTGGAATCCCCGATACGGACTTGTAAATGCTGTTGGCGAGACCCTGGTGACAAAACACATCCTGGACTCTTTGACTGGTGTAGAACATATTCGAGCACTCGATGCAGAGACTCTTGCCGATGTGGGATCTGGAGCAGGTCTTCCGGGAATTCCCCTGGCAATAATGTTGCCCCAATTGAAAATTACTTTGATAGAACGATCGGGTAAACGCGTTCGGTTTCTGAGAAATGTTCAGGCTCTTCTGGGGTTGGAGAATCTCACCATAGAAGAAGCTGACTTAAAAGTAGTAAAAGATAAATTTGACCTTGTCACTTTCCGTGCTTTTAAACCGATAGAACCAGGAATTGTTAAATTACTTTTGAATATTCTGGAAGAGAAAGGGAAACTTGTGGCTTATAAGGGGAAGATGGGTAATATCAATATGGAAATAGAAAGTGTCAAAGATCTGGCGAAAATAGAGAAAATAATACCTGTTACTGTACCGGGATTAATTGATGAACGCCATCTGGTGCTCTACTCTGTGATTTGATTCTGTTTTAGAAATTTTCCACTTTATTGAGATACTGTAGCAGTTTATCCTTGGAAACGAGATCTATCAACCTGGCCTCGACCCACTCCTCGGCACTTTCAGTAAATCCTCCGGCTGAGAAACAGAAACCTCTTCCGGCATGGAGTTCTTTGATCTGTTCATATAAGTCCCGAACCATTAAATGTCCCACTAAGCCTTCAGTACGAACATATCTGAAGAGGATCAGGTCTTCCCATTTCTGTGCTCTGACTTCGGCAATGATATCCACGTAATCTGCATTTGCAAAAGACACATCGGTTATATTCACTTTTGTCTTTTTAATGACAATATTTGTTATATTTCGACAGAGAGACACAAAATCCGTTGATGGGGCATTGAGGTATATTTGCAGGTTTTTATTAGAACTTAATTCTCTGAATTTTCTTATTTGAGTCTGAATATCTTTGTATGAAGGATTAATTCTGGTAATGTCTCTCAGAACTTCGAGAGCCTTATCGAGCTGTCCCTGATTACTGTGAACAGCTGCAAGCCTGTATTTTAGCTCCAGCATAATCTCGTCAGGAATCTTTTCATGTCTTAAACCGATTTCATAATCAATGATAGCTTTATCGAGTTTTCTCATCTTGGTGTTTATGGAGCCGGAAAATAATGCTGATTTCGGTCCCCAGACAGGATCAGGGCGTAAATGTGAAAATATTTTTAGTGCGTGCTCCATTTTTCCCGTTTCATTACAGCTGATTGCCAGTGCAAATAATGCTTCTTTATCGTCGGGGTGACCGCTAATGGCTCGGTTCAAACGGGGAACGGCTTCTTTGTATTTTTTTACTTTGAAATAACTCAGACCCAGGTATTTCCCCGATTCACTGTGATCGGGCTGAATTTTCAGAGCATAGAGTAAATAGCTGATTGCCCGGTCATACTTTTTCATCATAAACTCAATTTTACCAAGATAGGCATTTGTCTGAAAATCTTCCGGTTTACTATTTCTTGCCAGCATAAGGCTTTTATAGGCCTCTTTATAAATCTTTTCCTCCATGGCACATATACCATATCGGAGATTGATTTTGTATTCGTCGAGGTCTGGATTAACAGCACATAAATCTACAAGCATTCTGTATGTTTTCATTGCTTTGCCAAAGCTGTTTTCTTCGTAGTATAAATCTGCTATCGCCATTAATGCGTTGGGATCTTTCGGATTTGAAGCTAGTTTTTTGTTGGCTTCTTTTAATGTAGCGCTTTTAGTTTTACCTTTGTATTTATCAGCTTTTTTTCCACCAGGAGATGACTTGACAAGGACCAGGCTGAGCACTGCTCCCAGAATAACTACTACGATAATTGCTATGTAAGGCAAATAGGACATCATGTGGTCATTATTGTTCAATTGTTGCCCATAGTCAAGTTTTTACCCGGTCCTTCACTCTCTCTTAATTTAATAATAGTAATTGACAAGTTTTTGGGGCTACTTTAGATTCTTCTATAATCAATATGAAAAAATATATTTTAATAGTCTTATTTCCTTTATGTATATGCAGCTGTTTTTCCGGTGAAAGAGACCTGACCAGGATCTGGGGAACTGATATTGAGTTATTTGAAGATAAACTAATATCCCGCAATAATGAATTCATCAGCTCTTTCGATTACGACCGGCTTAAGAAACGCGGAAAGCTCAATGAGATTTTCAACCTGAATCCAGGTGGCGCATTTTATTATTCTTTTATTCTCGAGGAACTCTCCAAACCAGCAGAGCAACTTTTATTTCTCGAACTGGAAATGCGGGAAGGGCGATGGCGTCAGGAGGCAGTATATAAAATAAATGAAAAGCTCTCAGAACAGGAACAATGGGATCGATTATCACAAATTCTACAGTTTTACTACAATGAAATTGAATCTGATCCAGATGTATATATCTATATGATAGAAGCCCTCTTTCACTCTGAAAAATATGGGAAAATAATTGAATATTCTCAAAATGACTTTTCCGGTTATTATACTGTTCTGTCATTAATCGAAACAGAACATCATCTTTGGAAAACATCTCTTATTGAGTTTATTTTCAATAGAGCGACGGCTGAACAAATTGAACATCTTTATGGAAAACTGCAGACAAAAAACCTTTTTTTTGAACTCGATGAATCTATCCGTTTACATATTCTGGCTTTTTCCTCTTATGTAAATGGGGATTTTGCAGAAGCTGGTGAATATTTCAAAGAGGTCCTTATTGACTTTAGGCTCATAAACCAATATCCGGCTTTTTTCTATAAGCTTCAGGACCCCTTGATAAAGTCAGGACAAGCTGAGAGGTGGGCATCTACATTTCAATCTGAGAAATCTTCCTTTGCCTCTACCTTTGTAGCTGGTCGATTATTCCTATATCTAAATGATTTTGCCAATGGAGATCGCTCTTTTCGCCAGGCTATTGAATTGGCTGAAACTGACTTTGAAAAAGATCGGGCCAGATGGTATCTGATGAATCTCTACAAAAACAATCTTTATTTTTTTGCGGGACTAATTGAAGAGTTTGCTCCATTCTGGAAAGATCCCGCTTATTTTGATGATATTCTCGATGATTACCTATCATTGTTAGTTTCTAAAGGGGAATGGATTGTTTTCAATAGAATTTACCCGCTTATAGAATCTTATGGTGATGATGAGACAAGAGCAGCTTACAGCTGGGTTAAATATCTGGCTGGAAAATCAAACCTGGTTATTATCGAGAATGAAAAGGAACTTCTGAGTATTGTCGTAAACAGCCGGCATCTGGGTTTTTACAATATGGCGGGAACTCTGGTTTCAGGGGATAAAATCTCTTTTGAATCTGAAAATCTGAGAGAGTCGGAATTTTCAGAAACTGATGTGTTTATCGAAGGATTCCTCGATTTCCGCTTAGAGGAACAGGCTCTAAAAAATATCCGCGGCATTGAGAGCCTGTTAAACAGTGATATTCTGAGAACGCTTGCTCGTTATTCATCTGAGTCAGGCGATAATCTGCGGTCTATACAATTAATTAATTATGTTTCTTCAAAAAAGGGATATGTGTATTCGCTTGAAGATTTGAAACTGATGTATCCAAAAAAATATGATCAGAAAATAAGATTTTACTCAGAGTTATATGGCTTCCCCGGAGAGATGTTTATGGGATTGATCAGAACAGAAAGTGCTTTTACTCATGATATTATTTCTTATGCGGGAGCTGTTGGCCTTTCCCAGTTAATGCCGGAAACAGCTGAAGAGCAAGCGCGGAAACTGAAACTGTATAACCCGGATCTTTCAGATCCTGAAACAAATATTCATATCGGCAGCTCTTATCTGAAATGGGTAATTGATCGCGACTGGACAGACAATCTTTCTGAAGCACTTATCGCCTACAATGCCGGTGGAGGAAATCTTAGGAGATGGAAGAGGTTATATCCAACATACAGAGCTGAACTCTTTGCTGAGGCAATTCCTTATAAAGAGACAAGAAATTATGTTAAAAAGGTGTTAACTTCTTCTATTATATACGGGTCTGTCTATGAGGGATTAGATCCTGTAGATATACTGCGGAAAATATATCCCGATTTTAATTCAATAAAATCAATAAACCATATAAAGGAATAATTATGTCAATTATCAAAGCTGTTGTGCTGGGAATAATACAGGGTATTGCAGAGTTTTTACCTGTGTCCAGTTCCGGACATTTACTGGTTACCAGAAATCTGATGGATTTAGGGGAAGTCCCTGTATTGTTTGATGTCCTGCTCCATATCGCAACACTCGTTGTTGTTGTCATTGTTTTTAAAGAGCGTATTATTGTTCTTTTTAAATCTCTCTTCCGATGGATTTCCCGTAAATCAGATGACAGTGATAAGGGAAACCTGAACATGGTCGTGTTGATTCTGGTAGCGACTTTCTTTACAGGGGTTCTGGGACTTGTTATCGATAAGATGGGATTCTTTCAGAACCCGAAAATTGTTTCCGTATTTTTTATTATAACATCTATCATACTATGGCTTACCAGATATGCAAAGTCAGAGAAAACTTACAGAGATGTCGGCATCAAAGAGGGGATCTACCTGGGAATCGCTCAGGGATTCGGTGTTATTCCCGGTATTTCCCGATCGGGTATTACAATTTCTGCAGGACTTCTAGGGGGAATTGACAGAGATAAAGCTGGAGAAATATCCTTTATCATCTCTATTCCAGCAATTCTGGGAGCATTACTGCTTGAATTTAAAGATGGTGCTCAGCTGATTTCCGAGGTTGCTATTCCCGTATTGGTTATCGGATTTATTACGACTATGGTTGTCGGTTATTTTTCATTGATTTTGTTAATGAGATTAATAAAGGGCGGACGCCTTTATCTATTCAGCTTCTATCTGCTGCCTCTGGGAGTTATTGGATTATTTTTTCTATAGAAGTAATGAGCCTCAATATAATTATTCAAAATCCGATAATGAAATTTTGGGAGGACTGGAGTGAATTTTCATTTGGATCATAAAAAAGTATCATATTTTTTTTATGGAATCGGTTTAGTATTAACAATCTCTTTACTGCTGGCAATTGGTGGAGTAAGCACTGTTATTGCTGCAGCTGGGAGTTTTTTGTTCAGCTCTTTCAGTTTTCCCGCATTTTATCTTCCCTTCTTTTTTATTTTTTATGGATTTTTGATATATAAGCAACATCTCGATACAGAGCGGATTGTTCTGCTAACATTGACAGTGATCCCTTTTTTAACTTTATCCCTTCTATTCAGAGTGATATTTTCTCATGAAGGATCTCTTGTCACTGTTTCCATGATTAATGCACTCGGACAGACCCGTGCTGTAATGGCTCTCGGCCTCCTGACTGCATTTGAGATTTTCCTTCTGTATTTTATCCCAAGGTTTATCTATTTCACCGGAAATTCCGATGAAGAGGAAGAAATCCCTGTAAATACAGAACCCATTGAAAAAAACGAATCAGAAGAAAAGGCCTTTAAAGAGTATGCCTTCAGATTTCCCGCACCCGATGAAGTTGACTTTTCAGACAATGCCAATAGTGATGAGTCTATAGATGATATTTTCACTTCTATTCTATCGGGGGGGACGGGGAGTGAAGAAAAGAGACCTCCTGTGAGACCGACCGTCATTGAACCTGTCAAAGATGAGAATCCTTATGAATCACTTGAATCGCCCTATATGGAAAGTGATCCCGCAATTGCTGTTTTAGCGGGAGATGATGAATATCTGGCGGAAGATCTTCCTGATGAACTGACTGGCCAAGGTGATTATACCTATCACAAGTATGAGGAGCGAGACTCGCAGCTCCGAACTACTGAATCAAACAATACGGCTGAAGAAAAAATGACTGAGATTATGGCTGAGCTGGATAGTGTTCTTGAAATTGTTCCAGAGCCCGAGCCGGTTGTTGAACCTGTAGTTGAACCTGTCATAGATCAGGAAGTTATAGATACGGGCCTGGATGAAAATGGATATATTTCCGACAGACTCGACGAGCTTGATGATTACAGAGATATCTCTGAAAAACTTGCACCCGTTGAAAGTGATGAAGGTGGAGTCGTCAGGGAGATTAAACCGAGAAAGAAGAAGCACCAAAATTACAGTGTTCCAATAGAAGGTGTTCTCGCTGAATACCCTGATGATAAATACAGTGAAATTGATGATGAGACAAGAAAGTCGGCCAGAGTTCTGGAAATAACTCTTGAGGAATTTAAAATATCAGCTACAGTGACGGGGATTAAAAAAGGTCCGGTTATTACTATGTTTGAATTATTACCGGCTCCGGGAGTGAAAATCTCCAAGATTACAAACCTGGCAGATAATATCGCTTTGAGGCTGGCTGCTTCCCGAGTTCGTATTGTTGCTCCCATTCCCGGAAAGCATGCGGTCGGTATTGAAGTTCCCAACAAGAAAAGAGCCATAGTTTCCTTTAGTGAAATGGTTTCAGCTCCGGAGATGAAAGATCAGGATATAGCAGTTCCAATAGTTCTTGGAAAAGATATTCGCGGAGGAACCCAGGTTATTGACCTGACGAGAACGCCTCATCTACTTATTGCCGGAGCTACGGGGTCGGGTAAATCTGTCTGTGTTAACTCTCTAATATGTTCTATCCTTTATGAAAGATCTCCAGCTGATGTCAAAATGATTCTTGTAGATCCAAAAATTGTAGAATTAAAACTTTATAATGATATTCCACATCTCCTAACGCCCGTAATAACAGATCCCAAAAAAGCCATTCAGGCAATTCAGTGGTGTCTTTATGAAATGGAAAGAAGATACACTTTGCTTGACGCTCTAGGGGTTCGGGAAATTCGCAGTTATAATAAGAGGGTAAAAGAGAGAAATCTGGCTACTACAGAGCTGCCTTACCTCATCCTTGTAATTGATGAATTTGCAGACCTGATGGCTACAAGCGGGAAAGAACTGGAAGCTATGATCGCCCGGTTGGCCGCCATGTCCCGGGCTGTTGGTATTCACCTTGTTTTAGCGACTCAGAGACCTTCTGCTGATGTAATTACCGGTCTTATTAAAGCGAACTTTCCATCGCGTGTCGCTTTTATGGTTGCCAGTATGATGGACTCTCGAATAATCATTGACTCTGCAGGAGCGGAAAAACTGCTCGGTAAAGGAGATATGCTCTTTACATCAGCCTGGGATCCCTTCCCTTCTCGAGTTCAGGGTGCTTTTATGTCTGAAGAGGAAGTGGAACGTGTTGTAGCTTATGTTAAAACTCTTGGTGCACCGGAATACATTGATGATGAGATTTTTATAGATGATGATGAGCAGGATGAGCCTTCTCTTGTCGGCGGTGGAACAACAGATCCATTGTTTAATAAAGCATTGGAAATAGTGGCCTCTGCTGGAAAAGCATCTGCCTCTTATCTTCAGAGAAGGTTAAAGATCGGGTACAATCGTGCCGCCAGACTTGTGGAGCAGATGGAGGATATGGGAATTGTGGGACCTCAGAACGGCAGTAAACCGAGAGAAGTTATTCACATGCCCGACTCTTCTAATTTTTAATATTGTTTTTCACACGTAAAATTGTCAGATTTTCAATTTCCCGAAATGATTGTTCTATCTCCGCGAATAGACTATCGGAAAGTTTTTTTGTCCTGTGATAATAACGGGCGAGATCCATTAATCCTTTGGCTCTCAGATAGTGTTCTATATTGGCAGTTTCATTATCTGAGAGTATGATAGAGTTGTTATAGGTTTTTAGGAATTTTAATATGTCTTTTGCAATTCTCTTCGTTGTCATAATTCCATTCTATCACAAACTCTAATAAATCGATTTGACATTTTGAATGTGGAGATATAGACTTAAATTGTACTAAACATTTAGTACAATGCCACAATTGGAGTGTTAAAATGAAATTTCTAATTCTGTTAGCTTTAAAAAATCTGACAAGGCATAAAAGAAGAACTCTGATCACTGCCGTGGCCATAGCTATCGGGATTCTAATGTTTATTTATGCGGACTCCCTGCTCAAAGGGGCCGATCAGGAATCTATCAGAAATCTGAAGTGGTATGAAACCTCTTCTGTCAGGATTACAAATAAAGATTACTGGGACAACAGGTTTCAACTGCCCCTGGATATCAATATTCCAGATTCTCGGGAGCTTATCGCTGTTCTCGATAAAGAGGGGATAACTGCTGTAGGCAGAACGGTCTTTTCCGCGGATATGATTATTAATAAGCAGGATTTCGGAGAAGATGGAAACCTGGCTGTTTCTGTTACAGCTGTCGATGCAATAGGGGATTTTGAGGTTTTTCACTATCAGGATACGCTGGTAAAGGGGCGATTTTTAGAACCGGGAGAAGATGCTGTGCTGCTGGGCTCGTGGCTGGCGGAAGATATCGGAGCGGATGTCGGTTATTTTATCACATTAGTAACCAGGGGAAACGGAGGTTTCTACGAGGCTATGGATCTGGAAGTCGCCGGAATTGTCAACTGCCCCAATCCCTATGTGAACAGAGTTCTGGTTATGATGCCACAGGACATAGTAGATGAATATCTGTATATGGAAGGTGCTGTTACAGAAATCGATATAAAGCTTCCTGATTCTTATTCAAATGAAGAAGTTGAAAAAACGGTCAAACAGATTGAGGGTCTTCTTATAGACTATGATCTTTCTGTTATGAGCTGGATGGAACTGGCGGCGGACTATCTGGCCGGTATGGAGATGGAGCGGGCCGGTACGGGTCTGATCCTTTTTCTCATATTTATCATTGCTGCTGTGGGAATTTCCAATACTATGCTCATGTCAATCTTTGAACGGACCAGGGAGTTGGGCATGATGCGATCTATGGGGATGAGCGATAGAAACATTTCCATTACTTTTATGATTGAAGCTGCCGGTATCGGACTGATCGGATCGCTTATAGGCATTATTCTATCAATACCTCTTGTCTACCACTTGATTCATGTCGGCCTGGATTACGGATTTTTTATGAGAGATATGGATATGATGTACAGGATTCAGTCTATATTCCGCGGTGCCTGGAATTTTGAAACTATGGCGGTCAGCCTCCTGGCTGGTACTCTAATCTCGACGTTTGTGGCCTTTATTCCCACTAGAAGAGCACTGAAAATGGAAATTCCCGATTGTTTACGACACCAATAGGAGAATCTTTCAATTAATTTGACAACATTGAGCTAAAGAGCTATATTTATATTGTACTAATCAATTAGTACAATATAAATCAAAAGATAGTTGGTGGAAATCATGAAATTCCTATTCACTTTGGCTTTTAAAAATCTCGCTCGTCATAAACGCAGAACTTTGATAACCGCAGGAGCAATTGCTGTGGGAATCATGATGTATATTTTCATAGATTCTATGTTGGCAGGAGCAAATATGGAATCTGTCAGGAATATGAAATGGTATGAGACTTCATCTGTCAGAATTTACAATGAAGACTATTGGGAGAACAGATTTCAGAAACCTTTAGATATTCAAATTAAAAATCCCGATGTACTTATTAATAAATTAAATGAAAGTGGTTATACCGCAGCAAAAAGATTGGAATTTGCAGGAGATATGATTCTGGGCAGTGACGATTTCGGGGTAGATGGAAATATGTCCGTGGTCGTTACAGCCATCGATCCGGAAAAAGACTTTGATGTATTTCATTTCGAAGACACTCTGGTTCAGGGCCGTTTCCTTAAAGCAGATGAAGATGCCATTTTAATCGGTTCATGGTTTGCAGAAGATATCGGCGTCGAGGTAGGCAATTGGATAACGATTGTGACCAGAGGAAATGGCGGTTTCTTCGAGGCTATGGACCTGGAAATTGTCGGTATTGTTAATTGTCCCAATCCCAATGTAAACAGGATTCTTATTATGATGCCTTTTGATACAGCAGATGAATACCTGGTTATGAATGGAGCCTCCACGGAAATCAACATAAAAATACCCGATTCATATAACCTTGATGAAACGATTGTCAATATACAACGTCTCTTAGAAGGTCATGATTTGAATGTGATCAGCTGGAAAGACCTGGCTGCTGATTATCTTGCGAACATAAAGAATGACAGAGCCGGGACAGCACTAATAATGGTGCTTATAGTTATTATTGCATCTGTGGGTATATCGAACACAATGCTCATGGTTATTCTTGAGAGAACAAATGAATTGGGAATGATGAGCTCTTTGGGAATGAGTAAAAAGAGAATTCGAACTACTTTTTTAATTGAAGCTGCCGGGATTGGATTAATCGGTTCCCTTCTGGGAGTTCTATTGGGAATCGTGGCAGACTTTTTTCTAATATACATTGGTATCGATTATAGTTCTATGATGAGGGATCTCAATATGGGATACCGGATTCAAGCTGTGTTCAGGGGAGTTTGGAATCCGGGGACAATGGCCGCATCATTTATCGCAGGAATATTCATTGCAGCTATTGTTGCTATTGTTCCAGTCGAGAGAGCTCTGAAAATGGATATAACATCTTGTCTGAAATATTAATTTAGAATTAATTTGACATCAATGAGTCAAAGAGCTATATTTATATTGTACTAAGCAATTAGTACAAGTCTACAATAGGAGAAGCTTGTGGCTGAAGCTATAGTAAAAAAACTTGAATTCAATCTCGATCCTAAAAGCGGGGTTCCCTTCTACAAGCAGATAATTCTTCAAGTGGAGATGGCCATTGCAGATGGAAGGCTCACCAAAGGAGAACAGCTGCCCACAGTGCGGAGTCTAGCTGTTGATTTGAGGATTAATCCCAATACGGTCGGCCGAGCCTACAATGAACTGGAAATTCGGGGGATTGTAATGACACAACAGGGAACAGGAACCTTTATCAGTGGAAAAGAAGTTGAACTTAATGCAGTTGAGCGCGAAAGAATTCTGGCAGGGATTACAAAAACATTTATTTCTAAAGCTAGTTCTTACGGCTTTAAGCTAGATGAAATCATTCTTTATATCAATGAGTTGAAATCTGAATTAAATCGCGGAGGAGAAGAATCATGAAGCTCGGTAACGAAAAGCTTGAGAGAATAAAAAATCTTAAATCATTCAAGGTACAGAAAGACTTTCATTTCAGTTCTGTATCATTTCTATTTCTGGGATTATTCATATTGGCGGGATACATACTGCAGGTACAATTCGGTGTCGACCACGAATTGATGTCTCTTGTACAAATTTCCAGTGGAATACTATTTGCTGGAGTTGTTCTGACAGTATTGCCCTTATGGTCTATAACAATCCCATTAATCATTGTTATCTGGTTGAGTGTAATTGCGCAGATTGAAGGATCTTATATCTACTTATTGGGACTTGGATCAATCGGAATCATTTTTTCCGCTTCCATTCAGCTTGTTTATCAATGGGATAAAGTTGTCATATTGAGAGCGGGAAAATTCAGGAAAGTTCACGGTCCCGGACTGTTTTTTCTGATACCTCTCCTCGATAGGATTGCAGCATTTGTCGATACCCGAATCAGAGTAACAGACTTTACTGCTGAGAAAACACTTACAAATGATACTGTTCCCGTACATGTAGATGCTCTTGCGTTCTGGATGATCTGGGAACCAAAACAGGCTGTGCTGGAAGTGGAAAACTATTTTGAAGCTGTATCTCTATCGGGACAAACAGCACTGCGTGATGCCATTGGAAAACATGACCTGACTACCTTGTTGTCTGAAAGAGATGAACTTGGCAATGAGATACAGAAGAAACTCGATGCCAAAACCAATCCCTGGGGAATTACAATCCTGTCAATTGAAATTACGGAAATAATCATTCCGCAGGGTCTGGAAGATGCCATGAGTAAAGAAGCTCAATCTGAAAGAGAAAAGAAATCGAGAATCATATTGGCAGATGCGGAAGTTGAAGTGGCAGCAAAATTCGAGGATGCGGCAAAAATTTACAGCAAAGATCCCACTGCGTTGCAGCTGAGAGCCATGAATATGGTCTATGAAGGGATCAAGTCCAATAACTCTCTAATGTTGATGCCATCTTCGGCTCTGGACAATATGAACCTCGGTACCGTAATGGGAACCGCGGCTTTTGACAAAGTAAAAAACCTGCCTGAGCAGGAAAATAAAAATAACAAACCCACTTTAGATGATGATAAAGAAGAGGGAGGAAAGAGATGATAAAAGTTGATAATGTAGTAAGAAACTATCACGCTGGTGAAACAGTTGTTAAGGCTCTCAGAGGTGTTACCCTGGAAATTACAAAAGGGGAGTTCATCTCTATTGCAGGACCGTCCGGATCGGGAAAAACAACACTGCTCAATCTCATCGGGTGCATAGACCAGATGGATGGAGGGGAGATCTCCATTAAAGATGAAGTGATTTCCACGATGAAGAAAAAAGAAAAAACAAACTTCAGAAGAAACAATCTCGGGTTTATTTTTCAGACTTATAACTTGATTCCTGTATTAACTGCCTATGAAAATGTAGCGTTTGTTTTATCTCTTCTGAATCTTCCGGAAAAAGAAGTTAAAGAAAGAACAATGGCAATACTGAAAGAGGTCGGATTGGAAGGAATGGAACATAGAAGACCTTCAAGATTGTCCGGTGGCCAGCAGCAGAGAGTGGCTATCGCCAGAGCTCTAGTGAAAAATCCTGAAATTATCCTCGCTGATGAGCCAACTGCCAATCTTGACTCTGATACAGGTCGTGAGATTCTCGAACTGATGAAAGAGATGAACGAAAAACATCAGACAACATTCATTTTTTCAACTCATGACAAAATGGTAATGGATTATGCCAGCCGCCTGGTAATGCTTCATGACGGGCAGATTTCGAGTGACGAAAGGAGGAAATAATGAAATTCCTTATTTCTCTGGCCTTTAAAAATTTGACCAGATATAAACGAAGAACCCTGATCACAGCCGGGGCTATTGCAGTCGGACTGATGATGTATATTTTTATCGATTCCATGCTTATGGGTGCGGAGATCGAGTCTGTGAGAAATCTGAAATGGTTTGAAACAGCATCTGCCAGAATACTCAATGATGAATACTGGGAAAATCGATTTCAGAAGCCTATGGATCTCAATATAAGTAGTCCCGACAAAATCATCAAAACACTGGATGATAATGGAATTACCGCGACGAAAAGAATGGTTTTTTCCGGAGATTTGATTCTCAACGCAGAAGACTTCGGCGAAGATGGAAATCTGGCAGCTACTGTTACGGCAATTGATCCGACTAGAGACTTTGACGTATTTAATTTTGGAACAACGCTCGTCGACGGGCGCTTTCTGGAACCGGGAGAAGATGCTGTATTGCTCGGATCCTGGTTTGCAGAGGATATCGGAGCAGAGGTCGGATACTGGATTACTGTTGTAACCAGGGGAAATGGTGGATTTTATGAAGCAATGGACCTGGAAATTGTGGGAATCCTCAACTGTCCCAATCCAAATGTGAATCGACAGCTTCTCATGATGCCCATTTCTACGGCTGATGAATACCTCGCTATGGAAGGTGCTGTAACAGAGATCAATGTCTCTCTTCCGGAAAATGCAGATGTAAATATGGAAGTGGAGAGAATACAGGGAATGCTCAATGGAGATAATCTTACCGTTATGAGCTGGGAAGCTATGGCTGTAGATTACCTGGCGCTCGCTGAGGCAAAAAGAGGCGGAACCAGTATGATTCTCTTTCTGATCTTTATTATTGCCGCTGTTGGAATCTCCAACACTATGCTTATGGCAATCTTTGAGCGAATAAAAGAGCTTGGTATGATGAGGTCCCTGGGAATGTCCAATACGAAAATACGGCTTGCTTTTATGTTCGAGGCGGCGGGAATCGGGGTAATCGGTTCGGTTATGGGTGTCGTCCTTGGAATATTTGCTGATATGTTCATTGTCAATATTGGAATCGATTATGGATTTCTCTTGAGAGATATGGACATAGGGTACAGGTTACAAGCTATTTTCAGAGGTGTATGGAACCCGGGAACTATGGTGAAGGCCTTTTTCATGGGAATAATCATATCCATTGTAGTTGCTTATTTGCCTACAAAACGCGCTCTCAAGATGGATATTCCATCTTGTCTGAGACATCAGTAAAGGAGGGATGAAATGAATACGAAATTAATTAAAACCGCATTGAGAAATATATCCCGAAACAAAAGAAGATCTATACTGTCGGGATCTGCTATTGCTGTAGCGGCTATGTCGATAGTAGCTCTGTTCTCCCTTATTGAAGGAATGACAGACGATATGGCTTTCAACCTGAAGACTTATTATACCGGTGAAGTTCGTGTCAAACACGCCGACTATGACACATACGAGAGATACAATCCGATGCATCTGACTGTTGACTGGAATTCTGTAGACAAAGCTCTTGCAAAAGAGGACATGGTCAAATCATATGTTCCAAGGATTTCTTTTCCCTCCAACCTCTATATCGGAGGATCCAATTTCGGAGCAATGGGAGTTGGTGCGGATTTTGAGAAAGAAGCCGGATATCAGGACCTTGCAGGATCGCTGAAAGCGGGGAGAATCCCGGAAAACGGAAAAAATGAAATGATGATGGGCGCCATTCTGGCACGGGATCTGAAGCTGGAAATCGGCGATAGGGTAACTGTAATGTCTACGACTGCTGCCCGTGGAACCAATGCCATCACGCTGGAAATCGTAGGACTCTTCGCATTTCCCGTTGGTGCTTTGAACTCCAAGTATTTCTGGGTGCCGCTGGACCGGGCTCAATACTTTTTGAGGATGGATGGCGGAGTTCAGGAAGTTCTGATTAAAGTCAATGATGAAGTAACATCTATAGCTGCGGCGCCTCTTCTGAAAGCAGCTGTGGAAAACAGTGCCGGTGTCGAAATGGATATCAGGCCATGGCAAGAGCTGAGCACGACATATGGAATGCTGAAAATGGCGCAGATGATCTACAACTTCATTGCCATGTTCTTCTTCCTTCTCGGGAGTACAGTAATCATCAATACAACGATGATGGTTATATTTGAGAGAATGAGAGAGATCGGAACGCTGGGAGCGTTAGGAATGCATGGAAAGGAACTGATCAGATTATTCTTTCTGGAGGGAACTTTCATCAGTATGATCGGTTCCGCTGTAGGGGTCGCTATCGGAATAGGATTAACATTGTGGCTGAGTAAAACCGGAATAGATTATACCGATGCCATGTCCGGTATGGATTTTGAAATGTCCGCCATTGTATTTCCCAAATTGAGTGTTGGAAAAACCGTATTTGTATATTTTTATTCGGTAATTATTGCCTCGGCCGCGACATTTATACCGTCGCGCCATGCAGCAAAAATAGAGCCCGTTGAAGCTCTGAGATATGTGTAACAGGAGAGATAATATGAAAAACAAAATAGTTATGATAATGATATTGTTATCCCTTCTTATTCCTGTATCAGTGATCGCACTAACAGGAGAAGAGATAATAAGAAAAGCTGATGATATGCAGGTATTTGAAACATCGGAAGCAACGGGAGAAATGAGAATCAAAGATCGATTCGGTGTTAAGGTCAGTACGTTTATTTCCTGGTCCAGAGGATCTGATGAATCGCTTATCGAATTTACCAGCAAAGCCGAACGGGGACAGAAAGTATTGAGGACCGAAGATGAACTCTATCTCTTCTATCCCGATGCAGAGGAACTGATCAGAATGCAGGGATCGATGCTTCGCCAGTCCATGCTCGGTTCAGATGTGTCCTATGAAGATATGACAGGGGGAAAAGACAGAATTTCCCAATATGATGTTGTGCTTGAAGGCGAAGAAAGTGTGAAAGGCAATGACTGTTATGTTCTAATGATGACAGCGAAAGTCAGAACTGTGCCTTATCCAAAAGAAAAAGTCTGGATCGATAAAGAGACATTTCTCGTCTGGAAGGCTGAATATTACACCAAGTCCGGAAGGTTATTGAAAGAGATGGAAGCATTGGAAGTGCAAGAGTTTGAAGATCGGCTGATAGCTGTTGAAACCAGAATCTCCGATAAAATGAAAACCGATACAGAAACTATTATGGTGATCAGCGATCTAAGAATAAATGTGCCTATTGATGATGACAAGTTCTCACTGGAAGAACTCTCATGGTAAAGAGGATTATACCGGTACTGCTGCTTCTGGCGGCAGTGCCTTTATTACATGCTGAAAATATCATTTCTGTTGATATGACTCTGTTGAGTACATTTGCCAGGACACGGGAGATAATCCCCGAGATTCCGGGGTATTATACAGATCCAGTTTTAAATACTGGTTGGATTCCTGCAGTTCCAACAGCTGTAGGAGATACATTCTGGGCATATGGCATCGCCGGAGATGCGGCTCTATCATTTAAATCTACAGGCAACAGGAATGTGAAAGCCGACCTGGCTTTGGATTTTCTTCTTCCCGATATAGCCGGAACTCCCGCAGTATCTCTGAAGAAAGCTTATATCAAGGCAAAATTTCCTTCATTTAAACTAACTCTAGGTAAAACAAGAATAGGCTGGGGTGATGGAATTACTTTTAACTCGGGAGATGTGATTTTCGGAAGTACTACTCCTTATGTCAATCTTACGGAAGATGAAATAAGGTCGGAAACCGACTGGCTGACATCAATAAATATACCCCTGGGGCGATTTTCCTTTATTGAGGGAATAGTTAAAGCTCCTGATGATATGAATATCGGGAACCTCGGTGCCGGATTGCGGCTGTATACGAAACTGGCAGGGATCAAGATTGAAACAGGATACTTTTTTGATGGAACTGATAATCCGGCTTATGATATCAATCACACATCTTCAAATACTGCAGATGATATTTCGATTGTTGCTCTCCACAGACCATACCTGAGCCTACAGGGGAATTTCGGACCTGATTTTTACCTGAATAGTTCATTGGCAATCCCCGCTGCAGATGGCAATAACCTTGAAGCTGTTGTAAAAGATACATTCAGCATAAGTCTGGGACTATTTCATGTGCAGGAAGTGGGTTATGACAATTCCATCACATTCAGATTGGAATCAGTTATTCTTCCATTCATGAATTGGAATGAATCTGCAGGAGAGGCCGGTTCATACGCTTTGCTGTTATACCCCGATATTACTCTGGCTATAGGTCAGAATGTGGGGATCTTTGTAAAATCTATTATCAGTCCAATTGATCTATCAGCTCAATTTACAGCGGGTTTCAGCTGGAATATTTTTGAAGGATTTAATTTACTCTCTTATGCTACGGTAAATGCAGGTGATGGTAATGATACTTTCTCATGGAACAAAACGACGTGGATCCCGGGATCAGATGTTATGGACGGGATAATGCTGATGGCGGGAATCAACTACATTTATTAATGGAAATAATTTGTATTTTTAATTGATTGGTCCAAATGATTGACTTAGCATTAATGTAATGATTCTCGTATAAATGAGCAATAATCCTTGCAATTTTCATTGGAGGAAATGATGAATAAAGCTATTTTTTTATTATCTGTTTTGTTTGTGATAGTGTTTACCGGGTGTACAACTCGTCTCGGAGATTTTACAATTTTATCAACAAGAAATATTGAATTCAGTAAATTCCCGACTTATGTCCGGGGAAGAGAGCGGGTTAAAGGCGAGGATATAGCTCATATTATAGTCATGATTCCCACCAAAATGTCCATTACTATTGAAGATGCTGTTGATCAAGCCTTAGATTCAGTTCCCGGAGCTGTAGCTCTTGTAGATGCTGTTATCAGAGCAAAACAAATTTATGTAATTCTTTATGGTCAGGTTGGATATATTGTAGAAGGCACGGCTCTAATCGATCCGGAATATGCCACAGCAGACAGCTTTGAGCCAAGAGTTGTGTATTTCAATGAAGATGGCGAAATGATCTCAGAGAAATTGACTATGGAAGAGTTTTCTGAACTTCAAGAATCTGCAAACTAATAATTCACATTCAAGTGAAGTTTTTATAGAGGCACCGGAAGGTGCCTTTTCTTCCCTTCCTCAACTGGCGGGAAGCAGACGGCGAACCTGGTTCTTATGCCATGCTGATCTATCCGGAAATAGAGATGATACATTCTCCTGTAGTAAATCGAAATGGATACCAGTCTCTGACCAGATGGATGGGATTTCACTGATGGCATGGGTTCGATATATATAGTGAATCTACCATTTTTATTTATCCTCTTCCGCTTATGCGGATGAGGTCATTCTTCAAAGTTTAAGGATTCAAGAATTTATATATTTTAGCATCTTCTTTTGTCGTGTGTTCAAAAAACCATTCTATTAAAAATAATACGATCTCAAAGATATCTATTTTTTTTATACTATACAAGGTTATCATATTTGATAGTTTATTTACGAGATTAATATGAATCTGTTTGTGGGCTAAATAATGGGGATAATTTTTTAAGATCATAAGGTTTTCTTCACTGCAAAAATGAAATCGCGTATAGAACAGAATTTCATCTATATGCCTAGTTATTAATTCTTCCGATAATCCCGTATCTATTTGATCTACAATTCTTTTTATAAGTGATAAGAAAAATTTATGCTGTATGTCTATTTCTGGTATGCCGGTATTGTACATATCGTTCCATTCAGGAATACTGATTTTTTCCATAAAACCTCTATTCTTATTTTAATACATTTGCCTTTAATTAATTAGAACAAAACAAAAAAAGACTAAGAATAATTTTTTTCACGATTGAGATAGTTCTTAATTACTTTTGTATCTTAAAAATCTTCCCGTCTCCCGTCTCCCGTCTCCCCCCCTTCGCTTGCCGAAGGTGCCTCTCTATGATATTTTCCTCTAATGGACAAAAAACGAATTAAAGCAGAAATCTTTCTTGTATTTGTAACAATAATCTGGGGCGGGACTTTTGCCGTTATCAAAACGGGATTGGCCGATACGACACCTTTAATGTTACTATTTATCCGCTTTGGCGCGTCCTTTGTTCTTTTTACTTTATTGTATTTTAGAAAATTTTCGTATAAGGGTAAAAAAACGATTATGAGAGGGTTCATTCTGGGGATCCTGATGTTCCTCGGTTATGCAGCACAGACTGTCGGTTTGAATTATACCAGTGCTTCGAGAGCCGGATTCATAACATTTACTTTTGCATTGTTTGTCCCCTTTTTGCAGTTTTATATATTGAAGAAAAAACCGGTCATGGGCAATATTGCAGGTTTGATCATTGTATTTATTGGTCTCTGGACCATTTCCAAACCAGTCGATGGCCCTTTTAACATTGGTGATTTTATTATGCTCGGTGCGGCTGTAGCTTATGCTTTTTTCATTATTTACCTGGATGTTTTCAATAAAAAGGAAAATCCGGCACTGATGACGTCAATACAATTCCTTGTAACGGCTTTATTGAGTTTGGCGGCATCTTTAATACTGGAAGATCCCTTTGTCACAATGTCCAGGCAGTTTGTGTTTTCTATTTTATATCTTGTCATTCTCGGTAGTGTTTTCTGCCTCTATATGATGAATCTATATCAGAAAGATACAACACCAATGCGAGCGGTTCTTATTTATTCTCTCGAACCGGTTTTCGGTGTTGTTTTTGCCATAATTTTGCTCGGTGAACAATTCTCCGGCAGAGAAATATTGGGAGCACTGTTAATTCTCGGTGGTGTTCTTGTTTCTGAATTATGGGAATTTCTTAGGCTTGGGAAGAGGAGCTGATATTCCGATAATAGGTGAGAGAGGAATAAATGGATAATTATTTAAATCTCTGTACACACCCGTTGTTCAGAAATTTTTCTGAGAAGAGCCTCAACTCTCTCTCTCGGTTATTTAAAGAATACAGCTGCGATGAAGGAGCCGTCCTATACTATCAGAAGGATGGCGCCGATTCTCTTTATATTTTTCTTGAAGGTGAATTTTGTGCAGCTTCATCAGATACTGAAATAAAAAAGTTTTATTTTCAGGGGGACTATACAGATCCTGCAGATCTTCTGGGTACTCATACTCACGATGATACTCTGATCTGCCGTTCTCCCGGTCGATATATAAAACTCCAGCGCGATGACTTTGTCCATTTTGTCAGCAGCCTGAAAAAGAGTGAAAGGAATTTTAGAGCTCTATATGACGATAAGGGCCGCCTTGTTTCTGGATTTGATCTTGATATGAATCCGTCAAAAGCTACGGAACCTAAAAAAATATATAAATATCAGTGGAGACGGAGCAGTTTTTTTCTATTTGAAAAAATATTCTACCCTTTTGTTTTTCTCCTTGTTCTTGGTTTTATTGCATCTAGCAGACTTTCTTTTCCCTATGATACTCAGGTGTATCAGGGGATTTCAGCTTTTATCATTCTCTATGCTCTCATCCGTTTGATAATGTGGTTATCGGAGATATTCATATTAACTGAAAAAAAGATCTCCGCGTTGAAGATAAGCTTTCGCCCTCTCGGAGTAAAACGGAATCTTTTACCTCTTGATCAGATACGGGGGATAAGGATAGAGAAAAAAAGGCTGAAAAACAGATTTTTCAATATCGGATCCATTTTGATTCAGACATCATCGGGAACTGTTCTGGAATTAAGTGATATTGATAAACCGCAGATTGTTCAGAAAGTAATTACGGATTTTATCAATCACTCAAAAAAACATGCTGATGATAAGGAAAGAGTGGAAATCCGCAATAAAATGGAAACTTTCTTTGAATCAAAAGAAAATATTCACTCTTCAGTAGACGATGTTAAAGAGATCGGTAAAGTCGAGGTTGAGAGTATTTTTAAAAAGAGTGCATTTTACCTGTTTTCAGCAATCTGGTGGCAGATTGCGGCAATCTGCGGATTTCTTTTTCTTGCTTACACGTTCAGAGATAGCAGGGGGGCTCTTTTCTTTATGCCGACAGTACCTTTTCTCGGTATTTTTCTCTGGCGGGTACAGGATTGGAGAAATGACCTCTACAAAGTGAGTAACGGGAAAATAACTGATATAAGTAAAAAACCTTTTGGAAAAAGTGAGAGTAACAACCTGGCTGATATAGGTTTTGTAACCAACATCAGATCTGAAAGGAAAGGCATACTGCAATATCTTTTCAACTATGGAGATGTACTGATTGAAACAGCCGGGGGAAATATCCGATTCGAAACTGTAGCGGCTCCACTCGATGTTCAGGCAGAATTACTGCAGATCCGGGAAAACTGGAAAGATAGTGAAAATAAAAAAAACAGGGAAAGGCAGTTTCAGGATTTTCTTGTCTATTCCGAGATTTATAAACAGGCAGAAGAACAAAACCGGATAGGGAGATCAACTCCTCCTCTTGCAGAAGAGCTTATTTAGGGAGTGGGCAAAAAGATGAAAAAAAACATACTCATAACATTCATATTAATTTTTATTTCAATAAATATATTTTCTCAGGATAGAGAACAATTGTATTTTCGTTTTATCAGGCAAGATTCGATGAATCGAATTTACGGAGTGGGAATCATTGATTCTGAAACAGGAAGTAAGGTCAACTGTTACCGTTTTTCCTATGATAGCGGCAGAATTGTATCTGTTGAATATTTGAAAAGGGGAAAAGGATTGTCAGATCCTTTGTTCGGAGTTCCTTCAATGGAGATTTCTTATGAGGGAAATTACATCAAAAGAACTTTCACCGATTCCAGCGGCAAACCGGTTCCCGATGAAAACGGAGTCTATTCCACTCGTTTAAAGCTCGATGAGAGCGGAAGGACTTCCTCAGTTTTTTACTATGATAAACTGGGAAATTTAAAAGCCAATGCAAAGGGGATTTCTGCTGAGATCTGGACTCTTGATAAAAACGGCAGAAGAATCAGCAGCTTTTTTCTTGATAATTTCGGTGAAAGAATTCTCGATATTCACGGAACTTATCAGGACTATTACAAATATGACGAATCTGGAAATATTATTGAGAGAGGTTCATACGGCAGAGATGGTAAACCTCATAATTCAGACATAAACGGCATTGCATTTTATCAGTGGTTATATGACAGCAAGGGAAATGTCATAAGTGAAATGCGCTTCAATAGTGATAGAAAACCGGCATCAGGTGAAACCGGCGTGGCAGTTTCCTCTTTTTTCTATGATGAGAATGGGTATATGCTTGAAAAAAGAAATCTCAATGACCGAAATCAGCTTATAGAAGACAATCGAAAAGTAGCTCTATACAAATGGATTTATGACGATTTTGGAAACAGAGTAAGAGAAGAGCATTACAACAGAAACAGAGTGCTGACGGCAGATGAGCATGGAGTCTCCATATATACCTGGACACATTACAATCAGGGAAATGAGTTGGAGCAGTACAATCTCGATGAGACTGAAAATCCTGTGGAAGATGATATGGGTATGGCCTCTTACCGATGGATATATGATTTCAGAGGTAATATTCTTGAAGAGAAACACTATGGTCTCGACAATAAGTTGAAAGAGGATTTATGGGGTATTTCCATTTACAAATGGTTCTATAGCGAAGAGGGCTTGCGTGTACAGTCTGAAAGTTACTCCGATTACAATATCCTGAAAAAAGACTCACTCAATGTTGCAGTCTACAAGTGGGAATATGATGGAAAAGGCAATATGATTACTGAGCGTCATTACAATGAGAACGAGGAAGCCTCTCCCAATAGAGACGGCATTTTTATGTATAAATGGTCTTATGATGAAGATGGCAATCCCGTAGAAAAAATAAATACCGGTTTATACGGTCAGTTTAGAGCCGATTCAAATGGTGTTGCAATTAATAGATGGACATGGGACAGCAGGGGAAATCTGGAGACAGAATCGAATTTCGGGATCGATGAACAGCTGGTGGAGAACAGTGTGGGCATTGCTATTGCCGAATTTGAATATGACAAACAGGGCAACCCTCTTACTATGGTGCGATTTAACCGGAAAAACGTACTGATATCAGATTGATTCGTTCAATAATAGAGATGCATAGGATTCAATAGCCCGGCCTTCTCCGACAGCGTCGACTTTTTCTTTTGTCTTTCCCTTCACGGATATCCTGTCGACAGCAATGTTCAGACTGCCGGCTATGGTTTCTCTCACTTTCTGCATATGTGGCAGCAGTTTGGGCTTTTCAAGGACCACAGTGCAATCGATATTCTCAATTGTATATCCATTTTTCTTTACTATCCCGTAGGCTTTTTGCAGTAATATCAGGCTGCTTATATCCTTCCACTGAGGATCACCCGGCGGGAAATGACTTCCTATATCACCTTCGGCAATAGCTCCGAACAGAGCATCTATAATGGCGTGTAACAGGACATCTCCGTCTGAGTGAGCTTCTTCTCCGAATTTACATGGAATATGCACTCCGCCTATCATTAATTTTCTACCTTCTGTAAGTTTGTGAAGGTCGTATCCAAAACCGATTCTCATATACCAGCCAGATCCTTTTTATAGGTGATTTTTATATTTGCGACTTCACCGGGAACCGTTGAAACGCTATCAAAATAACGGTCCCATAACTCTGTATCATCTATTGCCTCATAGTTCTCGGAAGCAGCTTTTTCATGGGCTTTGAGTATTCTGGAGAATTGAAATCCCTGCGGAGTCTGGGCTGAAACGGTTTTCTCTCTCTGAAGGTGTTCGGTAATCTTTCCCCTTTCATCAATTTTTTTCATTGCATTCACTGAGGGTATTACCGGTACAGCACTACCTGTTTTTTGGGTTTGTTCAAGTATATTGCATATCAATGTTCTGCTTATCCACGGGCGGGCGGCATCGTGAATCAGGACGGTATCGGGATTATCACTTTCGAGAGCTTTCAAACCTTTATACACGGATTCCTGCCGTGTTGAACCGCCCTCTACAAACTGTAAAGGTATGGATAATTCTTTTAGAGCAATTTTGAGTTGTTCAATATCTTCTGGAGAGTGGGTAATAATGATTTTTTGAAATTTTTCAGAATTGATAAAGGATAAAACTGCTGTTTCTATTACAGTCTTGCCTTCTAATGGGAGTAGAACTTTATTCTTTTCTATTCCCATTCTGCTTCCGGAACCAGCTGCTGTTATGATAGCAGCTGATTTCATTCTTCGTTCTCTGCTTCGAGCCTGCTGAAGATCATCTCTTCAGTCTCATCAGTATCTTTGCCGAATGAAGAAGCGATTTCATCAATCAATAATTTCAGTGCAGTATCAAAGATTTTTCTCTCGAGTATGGGCAGTTCTTTTACTTTGCTTCTGTGGTATAGAGATCTCACTACGAGAGCAATATCCAGAACGCTTCCGCTTTTTAATAAATCGAGATTCATCTGGTAGCGCATTTTCCAGTCACCGGTAATCGGTTCGTTAGGTTCAGATATCAGTTTCAGTGCTTTTTCAGAATCTTTGACAGGTACAATGGCTCTGATTCCAAGCTCTACAGCTTTGTCGACAGGTACCATTACTGTCATATCTGATACTTCCAGATATATGTTGTAGTAAAGGATTTCATTCCCTTTGAATTCTTTTGTAAAAATTTCAGTGATTTTTCCAACGCCTTGAAGGGGATAAACAATTGTTTGTCCGTCGGCGAAGTCTGTAGCGATAGTAGCTTTTTTTTCCATAACCGCCAGTATAATCAATTAATATATGCTAGTCAAATATATAGGGGTGAATTATGCTTAAATCAGGGTGTTATTAATAGAGGTGTAATCATGGCGCAAAACAAAACTCTCAGAAAGAATCTCGGTGTTTTTGAAGTCTTCAGTATTGCTTCGGGAGCTATGATCAGCTCCGGCTTATTTGTGCTTCCAGCTTTGGTATTTGAAATTTCCGGACCGGCTATAATCCTGGCTTATGTTCTCGGTGGAATTCTAATGATTCCAGCTATGCTTTCCAAAGCGGAACTAGCAACAGCCATGCCCAAGTCCGGTGGTACCTATTTTTTTGTTAATAGAAGTCTGGGACCCTTAATGGGGACTTTTGCGGGTTTGGCAAACTGGTTTTCCATTTCTCTTAAAGGCTCCTTCGCTCTCGTTGGTATGGGCGCATTTCTTCAATTACTTAAACCGGATATTTCCCTCTGGCAGATTAAAATAGTAGCGTTAATTCTTGTGGTTTTTTTCACTATCCTGAATTTAAGAAGCGTAAAGGAAAGCGGACGCTTTCAGGTCATAATGGTCATTTCTTTAATCGGGATCCTCATCTTTTTTATTGCAACCGGACTTCCGAAAGTGAATGTAGGTAACTTCACACCTTTTATACCTTCTGGCTACAGCAGTGTTCTCGCAGCAGCGGGCATGATATTTATTTCTTATGGAGGTTTGACCAAGGTCTCTTCTCTTGCTGAAGAGGTGAGAAATCCCGGAAAGAGTATCCCTACGGGGATGTTCTTAAGTTTTGTCGTTGTGAATATTCTGTATGCCTTCTCCGTTTTTGTCGTTGTCGGTGTATTAAAGCCCGAAATTATAACGGGGACATATACTCCGCTATCAATTGCAGCAGACGTCATTCTGGGAACACCGGGGCTGATTGTTATCACTATCGGAGCTCTTCTTTCTTTTGCCACTACGGCAAATGCATCGATAATGTCTTCCTCCCGAATCCCTCTTGCCATGTCAAGGGACAACCTTCTGCCCTCTTTCCTGAATAAAGTCAGTAAAAATCATGGTGTGCCCTGGCTTTCTATTTTATTGACCGGCCTGTTTATGGCGACGGTTATTCTTCTTCTGGATTTGAAAGATCTGGTCAAGGTTGCATCGACTATGATGCTCGTGCTGTTTTTTCTAATCAATATGTCAGTAATTTTTATGAGAGAAAGCAGGATTGCAACTTATCGGCCGCAATACAAATCTCCTATGTATCCTGTTCTTCAGATATTGGGAATGTTATCGTCTGTAATTCTAATCTTCGAAATGGGTTCCCTACCCCTGATTATATCAGGAGCTTTTTTCCTTCTTTCTGTTCTCTGGTATTTTATATTCAGAAAGGGAGGCACATATCAGAAATCGGCCCTGATACGGATTGTTGAAAGGGTTACCGATCGGACTATCGGCGGAACAGGACTCCATGAAGAACTTACAAAAATAATTTTTGAGAGAGACAACATCGTCGAAGACAGATTTGACCTTCTCATTAGGGAGGCGGCAATAATTGATGTAGATGAAAATATTTCCCATAGTCATTTATTTGATCTGATAGCCGAATCTTTTGAAAAAAAACTCAATCTGTCAAAAGAAGAGATTCTAGCGAAACTGAAAGAGAGAGAAAAAGAATCAACAACAGTGTTAAACCCGGACCTGGCCATACCTCATTTGATCTTTCCCGGTCAGTCTGGTTTTGAAATGGTTATTCTGAGAGCTAGAAAAGGTGTTGAATTTTCAGAAGAATTTCAGTCTGTAAAAATGATTTTTTCTCTGGCGGGAGCAAAAGAAGAGAGAAATTTTCATTTAAAATCACTAATGGCTATTGCTCAGATTGTACAGAATCCGGATTTCAAGAAACGATGGGATCAGGCGAGGTCAACAGAAGAGCTTAGAAATCTTATTCTTACGACAACAAGAAAGAGATAATTCTAAGATATTATTCTGAATGTTCGAAAATATAGTTATGAAAAAGTTATTAATTCTATTATCTATATCACTACTCATACTAATCTCCTGTGGCGGTGAAAAGAATCCCATCAATTCCTATTACAAAAATATTCCTATGATTCAGGGTATGACCAGAGATGAGAAGCCAAAAGTCTATAATGTCAAAGTTGACCTCGGTTATGAATATCAGAATAAAAAAATACAGACAGAACTCAATAAGAGAAAAATTCAGCTGACAGACCTAATCAGAACACAACTGAGTGCTCTCAAAGAAGAAAACTTTATGATTGAGAATCAGACTGAATTGAAAGAACTCATCAGAGAAGAGATAAATAAAATCCTTATTGAAGGTGAGATCATTGATGTTTACTTCATTCAATTGCAAGTTTTCGAATATAACTAAGCTGGTACTTTTAAACAGTACCCGGAATAATGTATCCCGCTTTGAATTTCAGATATTTAAAGGGGTGGATATCCAGAACATTGGGATACCATCCATCGATAAAACGCAAATCAATGATATTTATAGCCGGTGAGTGCCCGAGGGGCATTACCTGAGCTGTATCGAGAAGGATTGATTCGGCTTCGCTCATTATTTTATAACGCTCTCCAAAATCTTCAACAGAAGAGTTATTTATCTTTTCATCATATTCGAGGTTGCTGTAAGAAGCATCGTTAAGAGAGCTCGAACGGAGCCACATCTCGAGAAATGTCATCGGATCGGCATAATCTCCAATCCAGGTCAACGATCCAATTGTGTAATCATCTTTTTTCAGAGAGTTGAAATAAAAGGGATAACTTTCGCTCTCAATAGTCACATCAACATCGAGGTTTTCCTCCCAGATCTCTTTCATGCGCTCTCCAATTACTGTCATTAAATCGGATAGGGGCATTCGTATTTTTATCGGTGGAAGCCCGACTCCGTTTTCAAAACCCTCTTCTTTCAGCAGTCTCATGGCTTCTTCACTATTTTGCTCTTTAATCCCTTCAGCTGAAGGGTAATAGGGTATTGCGGGAATCAGTGTTGATCCTGGCATCATCAGTGATGAACGAATCTCTTCCCAGGGCAGTAAGAGGGCGAGAGCTTTTCTCACATTTGCCTTTTGCCAGACTTCATGCTTATTGGAGAAAAAGAGATAAGTTGTTGAAAAGAGAGGATTGAGAACAATTGCCTCATTAATATTCAAGGTGTTCGGATCAAAACCGTCAGGGAGCCAGTCAATCTCATCTTTATTGAATGATTCAGAGTTTGTCTGTAAATCGTCACTGAATTCTATTCTCAATGTTTGAATAGCGACATTTTCACTGTCCCAGTAGTTCCTGTTTTTTTCAAAGACAATATATTCCTCTTTTTTTTCCCTAAAGGAATATGGTCCGTTTACAATTATCCCATCATCATCCCAGTTGTCATTTTCCAGAAGATCGGGATGGATCGGGGCAAAAGAGTGATGACACAATACTTTTGTCAGATATGGAGCTTTGCTTTCAAGATTGATTACAAGAACTCTTTCCGATTCGGCTATGATTCCCACTTCTGAAGCGGATACTTTTCCATCACGGTATAACTCACCGTTTTTTATTACATTCAAAAGAGATCCATAATCTGTTCCGCTTTCAGGAGACATCAGCTTCAACCAGCTGTTCTTAAAATGTTCAGCAGTGATTCTGTCTCCATTACTGTATTTCAGATTTTTTCTGAGGATGAATCTGTAAGTGAGACCGCCATTGGAAACATCCCACGATTCAGCTGCAGCCGGAAGAGGTTCCAGGGTCTGAGGGTGATAGGATAGTAATCCCTCAAAGACTGCTGTGTAGAGTTGAGCTTCAGTTGATGTAAATGTATGGTGTGGATTAAAACTCACATCAAGTTTGGAAAAGACTACTGTAAATGATTCTTTTGCAGAAAGTGATAAAATCAGAAATATAAATATATATATAAATAATGCCGTTTTTTTCATAAGTGGTCCTCGTTCATGTTTTATGTCTGAAGATATTCTCTTCTTTCGGAAGCAGGGGAATGACTCTTTCTGATATTTCCCTCATCTCTTCGATCAGTTCTTTGTTCCCGTTCAAAGAGAATGGTTTCAGATTTTCTTCAATCTGCTTCCTGTCTCTACTACCTAATATACTACAATCTATCAATTCATTCTCTTTTGTCCAGAAAATAGATGCCTCGCTGGCGCTCATTCCATATTTTTCTGCAATTTTTTTAAGTTTTTTGATTTCCGGTTTTATGAGTGAAAATATCGTTTCATCAAAGAACAGCATCTTTTTTCTGAATTGAAAGCTTTCTCCACTGGGTATTTCTTCGTATTTCCCTGTTAATATCCCTTGGGCAAGAATAGAATATGCAGCCGTTTTAATACCCTTTTTCCGGCAGAATGGTAGAAGCTCTCTTTCATCTTTTCTCCAGAGAAGATTGTAACCACACTGCGCAATATCAATATGTCCGACTTCCAGAAGCTGTTTCATTTCATCTACAGAAAAATTACTGACACCGATTGCTCTGATCTGCCGGGAATCTCTGAGTTTTTCCAGTAATTCCATAACTGGTCTCATATCTGTAAAACTTCGGGGCCAGTGAATATAAAAAATGTCTATGTAATCGGTACCCAGTCTTTTCAGACTCTGCTCGAAGCTTTTAAGAAAAGAAACCGGCTCTTTATAGAAACACTTGCTGGAGATAATGAAATCCTCTCGGTTTTTTCTCAACTGCTGGCCGATTAATTGTTCTGCTTTACCCTTGCCGTAAACCGGGGCTGTATCAAAATGGTTAACTCCAGCTCTTATGGCTGCATGAATCGCTCTAACCGAATCCTTATGATCTTGTTGACCCCAATATCCACCACCTAGAGCCCATGTGCCGAAGACGGCTTCTGAACTTTCAATACAATTTTTTGAGATCACTATCTTTTTCATAACTATTTTATATATAATAGGAGATTAAAAATCTATATCTATACTAGTATAGTTGAATCATTAGAAACAAAGAGGTCAAAGATGGTAGTCATACTTGAAAGCAATATATCTGAATCGGAAAAGAGCAAAGTAAGAACTTTTCTCGAGTCGAAGGGCTTTAGTGTCCGGGAAATAGTTGGTGAGCAGGATACGATCTTTGGTGCTGTTGGAAGTGTTTCAATCGATAAAAGGGAAGTGGAACTTCTCCCGGGCGTGGAAAAAGTTGTTCCCATACACAAACCTTATAAGCTTGCATCGAGGGAATTGAGAAAAGATGATACAACATTTTCTGTTGGACCTGTCAAAGTCGGCGGAAACAGGATTGTGGTTATTGCCGGCCCATGCGCTGTTGAGTCCCGTGAACAGATAATTGAAAGTGCCTACGCTGCAAAAGAAGCGGGAGCTGTTATGCTCAGGGGCGGAGCTTTTAAACCGAGAACTTCCCCTTATTCCTTTCAGGGCTTGGGAGAAGAGGGGCTTGAGTATTTAAAAGAAGCCAGCGAGCTCACAGGTTTACCGGTAGTAACTGAAGTTGTTGCTCCCGGTGATGTGGAAATGATGAAAGATTATATTGATGTCTATCAGATAGGTGCCCGCAATATGCAGAACTTTGAGCTGTTGAAAAAAGTCGGTTCTATGGATATGCCCGTTATTCTGAAAAGGGGAATGGCAGCTACCATTGAAGAGTGGCTTATGGCTGCTGAATATCTACTGGCATCAGGAACAGACAAAGTAATTCTCTGTGAAAGGGGAATCAGAACATATGAACCATATACAAGAAATACACTTGATCTTTCGGCAATCCCGATTGTGAGAAAACTGAGCCATCTGCCGGTAATTGTCGATCCGTCACATGCTACGGGAATACGGGACAAAGTGCTGCCTATGGCTTTGGCCGGTGTTGTTGCCGGTGCCAATGGGCTGATTATTGAAATGCATCCCGATCCGGATAACGCCTTGTCTGACGGACCTCAGTCCCTTTATCCCGAGCAGTTGGAAAAACTAATCTGTGATATTGAAGCGTTGACTCCTGTTATCGGTAAGGAGCTGGCAAGAATTCCCCATCATATAGAGAAAGAGATTGTAAGGAAAAATCTGAAAGATACAGGTAATCTTCCCAGAGCTGCATTTCAGGGTGTAAGAGGTGCTTACAGTGAAAAAGCCATAATGCTGCATTTTGCAGAAGATTCGGTAACATCTGTTCCATGTGATTCATTCAAAGGGGTATTTGATGCCGTATTAAAGGGCGATGTTCAATGGGGAGTTGTTCCCATTGAGAATTCTCTTGCAGGATCAATTCTGGAAAATTATGACCTGCTCTCTTTGAATCCTGATATAAAAATCGTCGGAGATGTGAAAGTCCGGGTTCGACACAATCTTATTGCCAGAGAAAATATTGATATCAAAAGTCTGACAACAGTTTATTCACATCCGCAGGCTCTGGCTCAATGTGCCGAATTCCTGAAGAAAAACAACCTGAATCCTGTTCCTTATTACGATACAGCAGGGGCGGTTTCCAATCTCAACAATTTTGAGATAAAAAGCAGTGCAGCCATAGCCAGTGCAGAAGCGGCGGATATATATGGTATGTCCATAATAAAAGAGGGAATTGAAACAAATCCGAACAATTACACCCGGTTTGTTATTATAGTCAGAGAAGATTTTATGACAGTTGAAAAGCCGTCAAAAGCTTCAGTCATACTGACAGTCTCCGACGAACCGGGAGCTTTGTCACAATGTCTATCGATCTTCGCCGACCACAGTCTCAATATGACCAAACTCGAATCGAGACCGATACATGGGAAACCATGGAGTTACAGGTTTTATATAGATATACAAATTCCCGAAGACAAAGCTCTGTATAAAGATGCTCTCGATGCTATTAAGGAAAAAGCCAGCGATTTCAGGATTCTGGGAGAATACTAATTCTGCTCGATCTGGATACCCAGTTTCTTCAATTGATCTATTTCTTCTTTCTGGGAGATATAGTCATTTCGTTTTTTCTGGGTATTGGCAAGGGTCATTTTTATACCACTCAACTCAACTTTTATTCCTGAAATATCAGATCTTACGTTTTTAGGAGACTTTTCCTTAAAAAAAGTATCCAAAGCAGCGAGTTTTCTGTAACTTCTTTTAAAAACATCAAGGCTGGTATTAATTTTAATAAGAATTTCTTCATCATCCTGCTCAGCCAGTTTTTTCAGGTTTTCTGCAGTTGAAAGCATATACACTTTGTGAGCACTGCTGGTCAATTCTTCGGAGAATTTTGTGAAATTCAAGCTCACTCTCTTTTTTACAGTGTTATTTTCATTATAAACTTCAATTTCATAGATGATTTTTTTATTTTTATTGAAAGCTTCACTAAGCATATAGGCAATTTTTTCGATGATGTTTCTTTTTATTCTATTCATTGTAATTGAGTTTTCTTCAAATTTTTTCAGTATCTTATTGAGAAGAAGAGAAGTTTTACCCAATTCCTGAACAATTTTCAGTAATTCATTTTTATCAAGTCCTTTGGTGGCCACAGTTTTTTTCTCTTCAGGTGAAAGAATTTTCAATAACTTTTCCCAGCTGTCAGGAGCTTTTCTCTCGTCATCAATCAGCTGATCTATGAGAGTGTTATAATAGGGGACCTCACTCATTTCTCTTTTCATCATATGACGGATATTTTTTTCTATATCCTCTTTTGTATCTTCTCTATAATCAATAACACCGTTAAAAGCGATCCTCTTCCTCAATTCAGCTTTATATTGCTCTTTTCTATAGAGGCCTAACTCTTTTAATGCTTCTTTGAAATTCTGAGTTTCTTCGCGCAATCTCTTCAGGTCATTTTTTATCACTTTAGCCTGCATAGGTTCGGAACCGAGCTTCAATGATCCCACCATAACGGCTAATGCCCTGGTTATCAGTTTTCCAGAATTCTCGGAAAAGGAAATCCAGTCAATGTAATTGATCAATTCTGATAATTTTTTAACGGTAATGAGGTTAATATTATCCAAATTGAAACTGAAAGAGCTGTTCAGATAATCGAGCTGCTTCCCGTATGCTGCTATGCGGATACTCATTTCTATTTTTTTTTCAGACTCGCTAAAGGGTTCTGAAGAGGGGACTTTGAGGTCGATGACACTGATATCGCTGTCATATTGATCTGCATTGAGTGTTTTTTTTTCCAGGCATGCCTGATAAATATTTTTGAACGAGCTGTGTATTATCGAAGCCGATAGTTTTAGTTTGGTTATCGCTTTCCCTTCCAGGTTTGATTTGTAACTTTCTAAACCTCTTGCAAGCTTAACCAGAAATATTTCTTCTGTCATAAACATATTATATACTTAAAAAAAAAAAAATTTTTATAAATGACCAGAAAAAATTCACTTGTAGTAATAAAAGTGAAGCAATTTATATGTATTTTCATTCTTTTGCTATTTTCTCAGTGTTGTTTATATGATTATACCGAATCGATAGAAATATTTCTTCCCGATTCATCTGTTGCAATTCTTGAGGGAGAGCAGTTTCACTGGGTATTGGAGTACTGTCTTAGTTCTGGAAAGAGGGAATCTCTTAAGCTTGATAATAGAATCGAAAAAGTGACTATTGATGTCCCGAAAGGGTTTTGCACACCGCTATTGCTCTATGCTGTGATAAATATTAATGGAGATAAAGAACTTGTTCTTTATCCTGCAGGTTTTATTTCCAGTGCACCTTGGAACATAGCTGATGATATGTGTTTTCAGTGGAAAAAGGGATTTGAGAGTTCTCTGTTAAATACACTCAGTCAGTATATCAATCTGGATTACATTAACATTGATAAATTATTCCAGTCCCTATCATCCAGAGCTGACGATGAAAATCTTTGGATCATAAACAGCGCAGTGTTGATTGAAAATCTCATTTCCGGAGATTTTAACATTTATGATATTAGAAAGTTCAGAGAAAGGGATATTGAAATTAATGTACCCGAAGGAAACTGGTTTAATACAAATCTTTTAGGGGCGAATATCATTTCCTCATCAGAATTGATTTCTGTTTCTGTCTGTTTATATACAGGTCTTCACAGGTTCTTCAATAAAAATGGCTTCATTCTGGAAATAGAAATTCTGGAGAATGGAGATTTTGACTTTATTATTTATAAATAAAAAAAGGGCTTTTCCAAAAAATTGGTGGAAAAGCCCCGGTTAAAATATTTAGAACTATTTAGCTACAATATTGACCAGTTTGTCCGGTATACAGATAACTTTGACAATATTTTTACCCACAGTCAGAGTTTTGATTTTGTCCAGTTCCATTGCCATTTTCTCAAGGTCCTCTTTTGGAGTTCCTGCGGCAATAACCATTTTGCTACGGACTTTGCCATTAATCTGAACAACTACTTCTTTCTCGTCATCAAGGGTCAATTCTTCAATCCACTCGGGCCATGTTTCAAAAGCCAGAATATCTTTATGTCCGAGCATTTGCCACATCTCTTCACCCATATGGGGAGCGTAAGGTGCGATAATCAGTACAAAAGGCTCCCAGAGTTCCCGATAACACTTATCGTGTTTAAATACTTCATTGATAAAGATCATCATTTGAGCAATAGCTGTATTGAATTCCATAGCGTCAGTATCGAGGCTTATTTTCTTTAGAGTTTTATGTAGTATTTTGATAAGATCTGCCGGTGGTTTCTCATCAGTCATTTCTCTTGTCGCTACATTCCAGACTCTATTGAGGAATCTGTGTACACCGGAAAGTCCTTTTGTCGACCAAGGCTTGGATACCTGGAAAGGTCCCATAAACATTTCATACATTCTGAATGAGTCAGCACCGTACTGAGCAATCATATCATCGGGATTTTCAACATTTTTCAGGCTTTTGGACATCTTGGCGATGACCTGTTCAACCTTATTCCCAGTTGCGATTTCAACAAAAGTACCATCTGTAGATTCTTTTACTTCATCTGTCGGAACAAGTGATTTGTTCGGTCTCTGGTAAGAGTAGGCCGTAATCATTCCCTGGTTTACCAACCTCTGGAAGGGCTCGTTGTGACTTACCAGTCCCAGATCGAAGAGAACTTTGTGCCAGAATCTCGCATAGAGAAGATGAAGAACGGCGTGCTCTGTACCACCGACATAGAGGTCAACAGGCATCCAGTAATCTTCAGCTTCTTTAGAAAGGAACCGCTTGTCATTCATTGGATCGAGGTATCTAAGATAATACCAGCAGGAACCAGCCCACTGGGGCATTGTAATTGTTTCTCTTTTTGCATCTCCGCCGCAGTCCGGACATTTGCATTTTACAAAATCCTCTACCTTGGCCAATGGAGATTCTCCATGTCCCGTCGGTTTGAAATCTTCAACTTCCGGCAGAGTGACAGGCAGGTCTTCTTCCGGTACAGGAACAATACCGCACTTTGGACAGTGGATAAGTGGAATTGGTTCGCCCCAGTATCTCTGTCGGGCAAAAATCCAGTCTCTCAGCTTGTAGTTCACTGTTTTCTTACCGGCATTTTTCTCTTCCAGCCAGCTGACCATGGAACTTATGGCTTCTTCTTTACCCATACCGTCAAGGAATTCTGAGTTGATATGTGTTCCGTCTCCGGTGAAAGCTTCAGTGCTGATATCGCCGCCTTTAAGAACTTCGATAATCGGAAGATCAAATTTGGTTGCAAACTCCCAGTCTCTCTGGTCGTGTGCGGGAACGGCCATAATGGCACCTGTTCCATAGGATATGAGAATATAGTCTGATATCCAAACGGGAACATTTTTACCGTTTACGGGGTTTATAGCATATGCTCCTGTAAAAACACCGCTTTTGTCTTTTGCCAGCTCTGTTCTTTCAAGTTCCGATTTTTTGCCTGCATCAACAATATACTTATCTACGGCAGCTCTCTGTTCTTTTGTCGTTATGGTTTCGACATAGGGATGTTCCGGAGCCAGTACCATATATGTCGCACCAAAAAGAGTATCCGGTCTGGTTGTATAAACTTCTATTACATCATCAGAATTTTCAAGTTTGAACTCTACATTGGCTCCTTCCGATCTTCCAATCCAGTTTCTCTGCATCGCTTTGAGTGAATCGCTCCAGTCCAGACTATCGAGATCGGAGAGTAGTTCATCGGCATATTCAGTAATTTTAAGGATCCATTGTCTTGTATTTCGTCGTTCAACCTGATGGCCGCAACGATCGCAACGACCGTCTTTCACCTCTTCATTAGCCAGTCCTGTCATACAGTCGGGACACCAGTTGATTGGTGTTTCCGCTTCATAGGCGAGGTCTTTTTTGTATAGCTGAAGAAAAATCCATTGAGTCCATCTGTAGTATTCTACGGAATGGGTGCTCACTTCTCTGTCCCAGTCATAACTGAAACCAAGAGATTTGATCTGCTTTCTAAAATGTTCGATATTTTTCTCAGTAGTTATTTTCGGATGAGTCCCTGTTTTAATAGCATAGTTTTCCGCAGGGAGTCCAAAAGAATCAAAACCCATCGGATGGAGCACATTCATGCCTTTCATTCTCAGGTAGCGGCAGTATATATCTGTTGCTGTGTAACCTTCAGGATGACCTACGTGAAGTCCTGCACCAGATGGATAAGGGAACATATCAAGAACGTATGCTCTCTTTTCTTTAGGGTAAGAGGGATCTTCTTTTACTTTAAAAGTCTCATTATCTTCCCAGAATTTTTGCCATTTTTTTTCTATTTCGTTAAAGGGATATTTACTCATAATGGGAATAATAACAAAGAAGGAGAGGAGTAACCAGATATATTTTCTTTAATACTTAAAAAATTCCTATTGAATTAACTGTTATTCAATACCCTGCATCTTCAGATTCTGAATAAATTCTCTGAATAGTTCTTCGTCTTCCAATTCGAAATATTCCAGAACCATGTAATTGATGTCGTAGAATTCTCTCTCCTCGCGCAGATAATAATAGAGTTCATTGCCGAGGTAAATTGCGTATACCAGATCTTTATATTCATCTGTCACATCGAGAGGCATATGGTGGAATCCGATGGCAGTGATGTACTTCTCCGGGAAATTCCATTTTTCCGCCACCTCTGAGCCGATCATGGCGTGGTTGTATCCCTTTGTCAGATCTTCCAGTACAGAAGTAGGAATGAATCTCTGCGTACAGAGGTCTTTCAGGTTCTTTTCCAGATCCCGATTCATCGAATTGACAATAATCTTACCCATGTCGTGGAGTAGGGCGGCAACATATATGTCCTCGGTAATTTTGCCCAGATTCTTGTAAGAGGCCAGGAAAGCAGAGATGCGGGCGACAGAATAAGAGTGTTCATTTACTTCTTTTATTACATTTTTATCGTATTTGCTCTGCATTATTTTATTAACGCCAAAATTGTAGAGTACCGATTTAACTCCCAGCATTCCCATAATTCTTACAGCGCCTTCTACGTCTGTGATCTCACTTCGAACTCTATAAACCGGAGAGTTGGCAATTCTGAGAATTTCTGCAGTCAGAGCGGGATCAGATGTCATTTTCCCGGCTACAGACTGAAATGAGCTGTTGGGGTCGGACAATTCCTTCTGGAGCTGGATGATGCTTTCGGGGAACTGGGGCATGCTATCCATCTCTTCGGCTATTTCATTGGCAATAACTTTCCCATGATCTTTCTGGAGTGTGCTTACCGGTATCTGAAGAGATGTTACGGAACAGCCTCCTTCATTGGTAAAGCTCAGCGCATTTTCGTTAAGGCTTACTTTTCGAAGCATCATAACAATTATGATAAGACCGAATCCCCGACCTTCTGAAGAGTTAAAGGATTGTGAGAAGAGATCTGTAATGTCATCAAATCCATGAGCGATAGATAATTTTTCATTAATACTGCTTTTCTCAACATTGAGCATGGGGCTGTTATTAATAATTCTTACATTGATCGTTGTCCCGTCAGATTTGATAGTGATATTTACGAAATTTTTATTTTCTATAAGCTCTTCGCCAAAAGCGCCCAGGTCGTTCAGAACATCCTTTCTGAAAGTCTTCATCCCTTTTTCGTAATCGCCGGCATTGTTTATATCTAATCCGGATTTTTTAAAGTAGAGCCTTTTTGCATTGGCTTTTGCTGCATTCATCACAAGTTCATTGAGAACATACTCGAGATGGATGAACATATTCTCCTGTTTTAGTTCTTCAAGGATCACCCGCAGGGCATGTGAAAGGAAAACATCGCTCTCTTTCGTCGAGTTTGGCAGGATACAGGAAAATTCCTTTTTGCTGTTAAACTGATCTTTTATATCTCTTACTGAAAGATCACTGATAGTTGTATAATCCATATTTCCACTCCTGCATTACCTAATGGTCTAATATTCAGTATAAGACCATGGTCCAGTGTTGAAAAGAAAATTAAAAAATATAACAGTGTACTAAAATATAGAATGGTGTTATATTGTTGGTAGAGGTTCATGTGGCTAAAGTTATTAAGAACAAGTCGGAACTAGTGAGAAGGCACTTTGCTGAAACGGCAAAGTATATGATTCTTCAAAGTGGTGTAGAAGAAGTTTCTATCAGAAAGATTGCTGTTGAAGCAGGATATTCTCCCGGGACTATTTATAATCATTTCACCAGTCTTGATGAAATCCTGTGGTTTACAAGAAGCATTATGATCAGCGATATGGGTGATTTCCTGATGAAAGAAAATCCAGGAGAAATCGACAGTGTTGATGATTTGAAAAAAACGTTCAGATCCTATCTGGGATATTTTATCGATAACCCCGGCATTTACCGGTTTTTTTATTTTCACAGGCTGCAGAAGAAAGATAAGACTGTAGACAGTCTGGCAGATTCCTCAGAATTTTCAAAACAGATGTTTTATTCTCTGGCTTTTCTTGTGAAAAGCGGGAAATGTACGGAAAGTGAAATACCTCTTTACTTCCAGACCCTTATTCTTTCTGTACAGGGTCTTCTAACCATGGTCGTAACAGAAAATGATGATATAAAAGCTGAAGCCGCCTATGGCCAGTTGGATGAACTGATAGATTTTATTATGAAATAATTTATACCGGGAGATTGAAATGACAGACCATCAGATAGTGCCTTTAATTAAAACCAGCAAAGTAGCCATATTTATGCAACTGCTGATGATTCCTGTGACTATTGTTATCGTTGCTATTATAGGGGTTCCTCTGGATTCCGTTCTGGAGATATATATTGATATGGAGGAGAATCCGCTGACAGGTCTGCTCCGGGATGATCTATATAATATACTGATGGTTTCTCTTTACATTTTCAGTTTCCCCGGTTTGTTTTTTATACTGCGCAGGCACCGTTTCTCGCTGTCCTTTGTTGCTATGATCCTGATTTTTTCCGGTGTCATTTTTGCTTTATCATCACATTCCGGGTTCTCTTTACTCCACTTGAGTAAACAATACTGGTCAGCAACTGATGAAATTTCGAGGGTAAATCTTCTTGCTGCAGGGGAAACAGTAATATCTCAAAACATGTGGAACAGCAGCTCTGGTTATTTTGCCGGAATTTTTCTTCAGGGAGGTGGAATACTCATTTCTATTGCAATGATTGGTAGTACTGATTTTTCAAAGTTAACTATAATTTCCGGAGTTGCTGCTAATGGATTGGATTTGATTCAGCATTTGATGCACCCTTTTCTTCCTGAAGTTTCACAATTATTTATGTATGTCATGGGACCGTTTTATCTTATCTGGTTTTTTATGCTTTTTAAGGATTTGAAGCACTATATCAAAATTTATAATAAGGAGAATGAAGTTGGATAAAAACCCGAATGATCTAAATTGGAAAATATTGTATAAAATAGGGGCTGTTGCAGTATTGCTTACAGTATTGATCATGGTAGCTGAAATATTTCTGACTATGCTGCCCGATGGATCCAGATCTAATAATGGTCCTGGGGATATTTATAGTTGGTTCTCTCTATTTGACAGGAACTGGTTCATGGCTATGAGGAATCTGGGATTAATCAATATCTTTGCAACAACATTGACCATTCCTGTATACTTTTCGCTTTTCGGTCTTCATTATAAAAGGAACATAGTACCGGCTGCGATGTCATTAATACTATTTCTGGTGAGTTATGCCATTTTTATGGCTGATAATGTTGCATTTCCCATGTTGGCTTTAAGCTGGAAATATTCAATTGCCGATCCTGAATCAAAACAGTTTCTTCTGGGAGCGGGAGAAGCCCTGCTGGCTAAGGGAATAAGCCATACACCTGGTACATTCCCTGGATTTTTTTTATCAGAGCTGGCAGCAATTTTAATCTCTATTGTGATCTTTCAATCGGGGATTCTAAAAAAGAGAGTTGGTGTTATTGGAATCATGGCATTTTCTCTGATGCTTGTATTTGAAGTTTTGTCTTCTTTTTATATACATTTATTCTCTATTGCAATGGTTATAGCGGTTTTCGGCGGAATTCTGGCTTTAACATGGTATGTGCTGTTGGGTATTAGTCTATACAGAGCTTCAAAGTAGATCAGGTGACTTTTCGGCAGACAGTACAACCCAGAACGTGAACATGGGTTTTTCCCGGTTTTTCAAAAACACGGGCGACGACCCATCCTTTCTCCGGTATTCCCGCATTGCAGTAGGGGCAGATCCGGTTTACATCTTTTAGTTCTTTTAAACGAGGATGATCTTTGTAACAATAAGGGCAGCCGTAGATATACATCATGCCGTCAGGTTTTCCCGGATAGAGGTGAGAGTGCACTGTTTCTCCCCTTTTCAAAGGTGTACCGCAAAGAGGACAGTCTCTGTAAATCTCTTCTTGTCCGGTATTATCAGCTTTTTGCACTTTCTTATCCTTCTTCAACAGTGAGATAAACATAATAATGAGGATTATTGCCAGAATCAGAGCTACAGCTATTTTAAAAATCATTATCTTATTCTACCTGCACTAACGACTGTAGGCAAGATAGTGATTAATCTTTAAAATATTGTACATGGGTGATCTTTATATTGTTGCAACTCCGATTGGGAATCTGGAAGATATGACCTTCCGAGCTGTCGAGACACTGAAAAATGTCGATATTATAGCCTGTGAAGACACAAGGCAGTCAATGAAACTGCTCAACCATTACGGAATCAACAAGCATTTAATCAGCTGTCGAGCAAGAAATGAAGTGAATAGTTCTGCAGGAATCATGAAACTGCTCGGTGAGGGAAATGATATTGCCTATATTTCCGATGCGGGTACTCCCGGAATAAGTGATCCTGGTTCTATACTGGTAAGAGTCGCCAGGGACAACGGGTATAAGACTATTCCCATACCGGGAGCTTCAGCTCAGACAGCTTTGGCCAGTATTGGCGGATATAAAGGGAAATCAGTTCTTTTTGAAGGATTTCTAGCACAGAAATCTGGAAAACGGAAGAAACGCTTAAGAGAGTTACTAGATAGAGAAGAGGCTTTTGTAATATATGAATCTCCCTATCGCATCGAAAAACTGATGACAGAACTCTCAGAGCTGGAACCTGAAAGAATATTAATTGTAGGACGTGAAATGACTAAAATTCACGAACAGTTTGTTGAGGGCAATAGTAAAACTATTCTTGAAAAGCTGGGAAAAGAGGTTACAATTAAAGGTGAGTTCGCAATTCTTGTTTCAGGGAAATAAAAAGTTAATATTATCCGATTTTTGACGATAAGTATTAATGTGGGAGTAAAGGAGATAAGATGACTATTGACAGATTAGGTCCCGTTGATCCGGTTGCCAAATACAACAAAACTAATAAGACATCTAAAGTTGTCAGGAAAAATGAAGCGGATTCTGTAAATGTATCAGATGAGGCGAAAAGAAGTGCAGAACTCCTGAAAGCAGCAGACACTGCAAAATCATCTCCCGATATCAGAATGGATAGAGTTGAAGAGGTGAAAGCAAAACTTCAGGATCCAAATTATATAAATGACAAGGTGCTTGGCGAAGTTGCTGACAGCATTATGGATATGTTCGGTATCAGCTAATCGCATTTGAATAGATGATAAAAGACAGGGGTTAACTCTGTCTTTTTTTTTTGCAGGCTGATCTTCGGGCTGATGCCGCGTCAGATCCCTGCACGGGCTGCTCAAGTACCGGGTACTCTGCGCTGCCGGTTCGGTTTCTTCCTAACCTCAGACCGAATCTCAGCTTGCAATCTGGTATATAACGGCCTGATTACAAAGAATAGATGTTTTTTGAGAGGTATTTGATGGCGGAAATTAAATTTGAATTGCCCGGGTCTTTGATTTTCGGGAATAAAGAGATATTGAGAATTGGCAGCGAAGCTTCCATGTGGGGTGAGCGGGTTCTGTTGATTGCTGATTCTGTGCATAAGAGTACGGGAACTCTTGAACATGTGAAGGGTATTCTGGAAAAAAACAGGCTTAAGGTACTGGTTTATGGTGATGTGAATTCATCGGCCTCTACATTTTCCATCGATGAAGCGGTTTCTATTGCCAGAAGCAGTCATGCTCAGGTTATTATCGGTCTCGGTGGTGTTCGTGCACTCTCTTTTGCCAAGGCCGTTTCTGTTGTTGCAGCTGATGAAGGAAATATTGATGATTTCTTTACGGACAGGATAAACAGACGGATTACAATTCCACTGGTTCTGGTTCCCACATCAATTCACGATCCATTTCTGCTAACAGAAAGCTGCTTTATTACAGAGAGCAGGCAGCGGACTTCCTCTATATGCCATTTGCCTCCGGGAAGCACTAAACAGATTATTGTCGATCCTACTTTGACAATTTCTCTGCCAGCGAAATATTCACTTCTGGCGCTGATGGAGATTTTATTGTCATCAATTGAAGCCTTTATCGGAATGAAATCCTCTTTTCTTGTTGAAACTTCCGCCCTCGATGCTATCAACAAAATTATTTCCAATATCAGTGCGATCTCCGAAAACCAGGGTGACCTGAATTTAAGGAAAATTGCCTGTGAAGCTGCTGTCAACTCGGCTATGGCTCTTTCCATGACCGGTCCTCTGCCGGGGCTTATGCTTTCTTATACAACAGGTTCATATTTTAAAATTCCGAGATCTTCAGTCTCTTCAATTTTATATCCCTACATCTTTGACTCCCCTTTATATAATAATTCCGATAAGTTAAATGAAGTCGCTGATGTTCTCAAAAGAGGTTTGCAGTGGGAAACTTTAGGTGCAAATGATGGATTGAGCTCTATTCTCCGAAGTATGATTGCCAAATTCAAGTTGCCTGTCAGGCTCGGTGATTTGAAAATTGATGCCGATGAGTTATCAATCTGCTCAGATATAGCCGGAACAATAATTATGAAAAGCCAAAATACGATTAGTGCCGACAGTCTTTTTGAGATATTGAGAGAAGCACACTGATAATGATTACATTGAGGAAGCTGGCCTCTTTGAAAGATGGTACAAGACATAGAAAATACCCCCTTGTAATACAGAGCATTGAGAGCGATATAAGCAAAAATATTTCCATCAATACAATCTTTTTTCACGATTTATTAACAATGATAGCAGAAGATGATTTCTTTCCATCATCACTCAAAGTTCAGGTTTCTGATTTGAAAAGCAGTTTTTCTGAATTAGATAAAAAAAGTCTCTTATGGAAATGCAGTTCACTCAGGTATAAGCTTCTCGCTTCTATAGGTGCAGAACCTGGCGACTGGGACTTTGAAATTAGCGGTAAAACAGACAGGACCGAGCGCATTGTTCGTGATTACTCTCTATTTCTCGACGGAATCAGGTCTCCCTTCAATGTTGGTTCCATTTTCCGTACTGCAGAGTCCTTCGGTATTAGGCAAATATTTTTATCAGAAGACACAACTTCTCCCGAGCATAATAGGGCTAGAAGAAGCTCAATGGGATGTACGGAAATTGTACCATGGAGCTATGCTTCAATAGAAAGTGTTAAGGGTCCTTTTTTTGCATTGGAGCTGGGAGGTGTTCCTCTTGAAGATTTCTCATACCCTCAAAAGGGGACACTAATTATCGGTTCTGAAGAACTTGGAGTAAGTCCTGACGGGTTGAAAGCAGCCGATGCCGGTTTAGGTAGATTATCTATCAAAACCGGCGGTGTGAAAGGATCAATAAATGTTTCTGTAGCTACAGGAATTGCGCTACAGAAATGGTTCTCGATTACCGGCTAAGGCTTTTTTCTATTTCCGGCCGATTGAAACCGACAATAATTTTACCGTTTATATCGATTACCGGTACTCCTCTCTGGCCTGATTTATCTATCATTTCTTTCGCTTTAGCTGGATTTATCATCACGTTATGATCAGTGAAATTCACATTATTCTCTTTAAAATATTTTTTTGCCACATTGCAGTATCCACAAGTAGGGGTTGAATAAATGGTTACAGACATATAAGTCTCCTTATTGTTGTTTTTAATATATAGAGAATATAATATATATGAGAAGTTTTGTAAAGCTTAGATATTCAGCTTTTCATTTTCAAAGTCTTTCGACAACTTGTCCATTATGTGTTTTATCTGCTCAAAAGTTGTAATCCTGAAAAATGTAAGGACTTTTTCATCGAGTTGATCAAAAGTCATCTCTTTCTTTTCGAGATTGCAAATGGCATTTGCCAGATAAATTGTATAAACCAGAGGTTTAAATTCACTTTCGGCCTCTTCTGGATTGTGATGATGGGCAATGGCTTTGACAAGAGAATCGGGGAAATTCCATTTCTCTGCAATTTTTGCACCGACTTCAGCATGATTGTATCCAGCAGATAATCTTTCAAAAAGTTCTCCGGGAATTTCCTTGTCTACTGAGAATTCCTGTATCCTTTCAATCAGCATGGGGTGGACGTTGGAAAATACAATCTTCCCCATATCGTGAAGAATTCCACCGATATAAGCATCATCAACTATATCTTTTTTTAACCTTCTGTTTCGGGCAAGATTATATGAATAATAAGCGGTTCTGTGAGCATGTTCCCAAAGTTCTTTTTTCTCAGGGAAATTCAATATCTTTTCAGTTCCATAACTGTAGAGCAGGTTTTTCAAACCTCTCAAACCTACCATTTTTACGGCATCGGCAATGTTATCAACTTTGTTGGGCAACATAAACTGTGCGGAGTTTACCGTTTTTAATAAATCAGCTGTCAGCGATGGGTCAGTCGCTATTCTTCTGGCTATTTCGCTGATTTCTGAATCAGGGTCATTTATCAGTTTCTGAAGGTGAACAATATTATCTGGAAATTGCGGCAGGGCTTCAATTTCATCAACGATCTGCCTCGTGAGAAGATCGAGTTTTTCAAGATGAACTTCCCCGACTGGAATCGTTATAGATGCCGTGGTTATTCCTTTTTCCCCTTCAATCTCAAATGACTCCTCATCGAGACCCATCTTTCGAAGCATGAGAATCATTATCACAATTCCGAGACCGGCACCTTCCGAATCATCTAGAACTTCGGCAAATGCCTCTTCCATTGAATCAAAAGCTCTGGAGCGGGCAATTCTGTCATAAATTCTCATTTGCTCTTTTCTATTGATTTCTACATTGTTTTTTATGGATATTTTGAAGTTTTTTCCCTTACTGTGGAAAATGATTTTTATAAATAATCCCTTCTCTTTCTGAAGATTCAAATAACGTTCGAGATCATTGAATGTGTCTTCCTTGAAATTCCTCATTCCCTCTTCATAGTGGGATTTATTGGCGAGATCGAGATTTTTCTCCTCAAAATAGACGCGCTTTGTATTGGCTTTTTTTGCATTGACAGCGAGCTCTCTCAGGCAATAGGCAAGACGATCTTTAAGAACATCCTGATCCATCTCTTTGAGAAACATTCCCAAAACATTTTCAAGATCCATTTCTGTTTCGTGGGGTAATTTATATGTTGTTATAGCCAGGGGTATCGATTGTCTGACCGCCCGGATAATCTTTTCTCTGTCGATATTTAAAGCCACTGATGTTCTTCCTTTATTGCACTGTTCTCTCTCTCAATTATAATGGGGGTAGATTAACTGTCAAGTTAGTTTATTCCCGATCAAGACTTAAGGCACTGATTTTTTCCAGTTTTTCCTGGATTATACGATTAATTGTTCCTTTAGGATATATCCCGTTCTTGCCTTTCACACCGGAATCCATTCCTGATATCAACTGCAAACCATCATCAACATTGCTCATGGTGTAAATATGGAATTTACCGTTTCTCACAGCTTCCAGGACTTTTTCAGAGATCAGAAGATTGTTCCTATTACTTTCCGGAATTAATACGCCCTGCTTTCCCGTCATTTCTTTTTTGTTGCAAACATTAAAGAATCCCTCAATTTTTTCAGAGATACCACCTACGGGCTGGATTTCTCCAAATTGATTTATTGAGCCTGTAACAGCAATATCCTGGCGAATAGGGATCTCTCCCAGTTCGGAGATCAATGAGAATAATTCTGCCACAGATGCAGAATCTCCATCAACATTAGTATAGGATTGCTCCATACAGATCGAGCATGAAAAGGAAAGGGGAAATTCCGAACCATAGCGCTTCCTCAGAAAACCTTCGAGGATAAAGATTCCCTTGTCATGAATATGTCCGGATAAACCCGATTCTTTTTCAATGTTTATCAGCCCTTTTTTTCCGGGACCGGCTGAAGAAGTTATTCTGATTGGCAAGCCGAATGAATGATAACCCCGATCGATAACAACCAGACCGTTAACACTGCCGATTTCCGAGCCGTCTCTTGCTATTAGAATTATCCCTCTATTGATTTGATCATCGAGTTTTTCCTCAGGGAGATTCAAGATGTAGTTTTTCTCTTTTTTAGCGCGGATAACTGATGCCCTGTCGATTATTTTTTTTCCGTCCATTGATGCCCAGTAGTCCGACTCGCGCAGGAGATCTGAAATCAGTGAAAACCGCGTGCTGAGTCTGTCCCGTCTGTCGGACAACTTTATTCCATACTGGCAGACTTCGAGGATTCCCTCATCATTTATTTCTTTCATTTTTTCTTTTTTGATCAGGTTTTTGATGAAGACTACATACTCTGCAGTCGTCGATGAATTCCTTTCCATATCGGAATCAAACTCTACAGATATTTTAAAGTGTTTCATAAAATCAGCATCGAGCTGGGAAAGTGAAAAATACAAATCGCTTGAACCGATAATAATTACTTTGGTATCAACAGAAATTGCCTCCGGTTTCAGGTTTGTCACCGGGATTCCCAAGGGTGACTGCTGGCCTCTTATTTCCACCTGCCCGGTCTGAAGAACTCTTTTAAGGCTGTTCCAGGTTTCCTCGTTTTTCAGTATATCTTCAGCCTGGAGAATAAGAAAACCTCCTGATGCCTGAACGAGCGAGCCTGCTCGAATCATCATGAAGGAAGTGCTGCTCTCTCCGCTCAAATCGACATTGGTTTCGATATTTCCGAATAAATTGACATCAGTCGGATGATTTTCAGAAATAACCGGGAGTTCGCTCTCTTTTTCGTGTTCAATGATAATATTGACATCATATCGCTCTGAGAGAACATTCTCCATATCATCGCTCACACTCTCATCTATAAGAAGGTTGTGGTACTGTATGACATCTTTTTCCACTTCTGAAAGGTAACTTCTTATCTCTTCCTGAACCCATGCTTTTTTTATCCTGTTAATTTCTTTTTTTATGCTTTTTCTCACAGCATCTTCAGCCGCTATGTTCAGGTTCTCCTCCATCTTATCCCGTTCTTTTTTGATGGAGTTGAAGATGTTTTTCATTTCATCCATAAAATGATAGTATTTTTCTCTTGTTTCCTGCCATTCATCTTCAGTTATTGTTCCGGCAGTGACAAAAGTCTGTAGTTCTTCAAATGTGACAGCTTCATCATTATACAAGGGAATCAAATCAGTGACTGGTTCCTCTTTGTCCTCATCAGGGATCTGAATGGATCTGAAACCACTGGCGACAACCTTATCTTCAAAAGTTGATAATACGCGGTTTTCCTGTTTTTCTATTTCCGTAATCATTCTGTCACGACCGGCTTTGTACGAATCTTCCGACAGGTTTTTTATGATAATTTCCTTAACCCGGGATACGAGTTTCTTCATCTCTTTTTTAAATTTTGATGCCGAACCTTCAGGCAGGTATACAATATGCGGGTTTTCCGGTTTTTTGAAATTGTAGACATATGCAATATCTTTCAGGGGTTCTACTTTTCTGCAGTGATCTTTCAGAACCTGCATTGTCGCTGTTTTTCTACCAGTCCCGGGCTCTCCCGTAATGAATAGGTTGTATCCCTTTGCTTTTATTTCTATACCCATTTTCAAAGCTTTTAATGCTCTTGGCTGACCGATTATTCCCCAGCTTCGGCTATCTTCTTCTATTTCATGTTTTTCAGGCAGGTTAACCATTAATCTGAGATCATCCGGTGTTAATTCATTTATAATCTTATTCATGTCATTAATAATAGTATAATTCTGTAAAAGGAATAGTATTTTTGCTATAATGACTTTTATGAAGATAAAAGAATTTGATAAATGGGTTAAAAGCATTCTGAATATAGATGAAATGGCAAGAATAGATTCATCCTTGAATGGTCTGCAGGTAGGCCGTGAAGATAGTGAAATCAATAAAATTGCCTTTGCTGTTGATGCTTCGCTCGAGAGTATTCGCAGAGCAATAGAGCAGAAAGCTGACATATTATTTGTACATCATGGATTGTACTGGGGGCGGGTTATACCCATTCGAGGTGATTTTTACAATCGTATTGAGTCATTGATTAAAAATAATCTATCTTTATATGCAGCTCATCTGCCTCTCGATATGAATGAGGAATTCGGAAACAATGCCGGATTGGCTAAAATTCTTCAACTGAAGAAAATTGAACCATTCGGTGAATATAAAGGTATCAAAATCGGTTTTAAAGGTATTTTACCCAGCACAATGACTAGAGATGAAGTTATTGAAAAATTATTCGGGGGATGGGATAACAGCATTAAAATACTTCCATTCGGAAAGGAAAAAATACAGTCCGTTGCTTTAATTTCCGGCGACGCACCTTTTGAAATGCTTCAGGCAATTGAGGAAAAGGTAGATTTGTATCTGACAGGAGAATCGTCTCATGTTTTATACCACACTGCTTTGGAAGCAGGAATTAATGTTATTTTCGGCGGGCACTATGCAACAGAAGTTTACGGTGTTAAACTACTTGCCGAAAAAGTCTCAAAAGAATTATCTTTAGAAACAGTATTTATAGATATTCCTACGGGACTCTAGTAAGGAGAATTTAGTGAACAAAAGCGTTAGCAGAAGCCTGACATTTATACTATCCGCTTTTTTAGTGATATCCGATCAGATTAGTAAATTACTTATTGTGAACAATATTAGAGAGAATAGTATCGGATATTCTTTCTGGAATGATTTTCTTTGGATCATCCATGTGAAAAATAAAGGAATTGCTTTCAGCATGGGGGATTCTCTCCCCGATGTATTCAGAATAATTCTTTTTATTGTAATTCCTTTACTGGTTATGGTCGGTCTTGGTATTTATATAGTAAGGACAGAAAGTCTCACAACATTTCAGAGCTGGTGTCTCGCCGGAATTCTCGGTGGAGGTTTAGGAAATCTCATTGATAGAATATTCAGACCAGACGGAGTTGTAGACTTTGTTAGTGTGAAGTTTTACGGATTATTCGGTATGGAGAGATTTCCAGTGTTTAATGTAGCCGATTCTTCAATTGTTGTTTTCGGTATTTTGATTCTAATAACATTTATTATTGAAGGTAGGCAAAAAAATGAACAAGAAAGTTAATACATTTATTTTTTTATTAGTGGGGACGGTAGTGAATATTCTTGTGATGTTATTGCTACTGATTACTTTTCTTTATTTGATCGGCTTTATATTTACTCCTGAAACGGACGGCAATGTTGTTACCGCAGCAACACTGACGGCCGTAATGCTCTCTGTCGTTGGAAGTTACTTTATTTATTCTAAACTTGTTAAGTTTGTTAATAAGAAATGGGACCTGGAACAATGGATTGAACCCTTGTTTAGAAGAAAAAGAAGATAATATCAATAACCGTCTGACATTTCCCGGTTTTTATCTTTTTTATAGAGTTCGTTGTATACAAAACCTCTCTTTCTCAAGGTCTCTTTTATTTGGATGGGGAATGGCATATCTCTCCAGAAAATACCTCTCACTTCTTTATCCAGCTTTTGAACGCCATCTGATTCTTTGGTTATCCAAAGAATATAATCCTGAATAAACCGCATTCTGACATCACCCCGGAGTTTCCGGGAATCAAACCATTCGTAGTAATGGCCCGTAAGACCTTCCTGCATCCAGTAGTGCTGTGCTTTTTCTTTGGCTACCTGCCATCGAAGATCTGCCAATGCAGTCAATATCGCTTTCTTAAGATCTTTGGGAAACATTGGAATTCCAATGCGTCCTCTACTTGTTGCCTTATTGGTTTTTTCAAAAGGCTCCCAACAGAGTCCTGTATCTCCATAACAGGGTAAGAGGATTGTATGAGGTACTATTCTGGTTGTTTTCTGCCTGAATGTTCGTCTGAATACACCGGGATCGATTCCTTCGAACTGAGTCATCAGATCAATTACATTTTCTCTTGTTGCAATCACTTTTATGTTGGAATAGAAAAACTGTTTCATAAGAATCGGCATATGGTTTCCCTGTCTGCCAACAGACATTTTTGACATTTGCCTGAGACTCTCAACTTCTTTAATCGCAACTTTTGCATCAACAGATGTAGACACTCCAGCGCTCTGAGCCTGCTGTTCAAGGGCTTTGAGTTTTTCCCCGTTATGCCTCAATGAATCGAATCGGGTTTTAATCTCTTTATCAATATTCTGTAATTCTTTCACCAGGCTCAGAATCTCTCCAAGAGAAGTTCTCTGAGCCGGATTATAGGGATCTCTCAGCCCGTGGTACAATCTCGATTTTTCATGACGGGCTATTACCTGGCCCTTCATCATCAGAGACTGTTCAAGTGATTTCTGTCTTAATTCATAGTTCCTTATAACAGCAATATGGGCGTCTTTTTCCCCGCGCACTTTGTTCAGCCTGCTTTTGATTGCAGAAACATCTTTATTCTTTTTTTTGTAATTGAATTCTTCATCAGTTGCCAGAGGCGATAATTCTCCTCTGCCTACAAATAACAACCATTCGTCACTGTAGTGAATAGGCTCTTCAGTAGTATTTTCAAAAAAGATTTTTGAAAGCATCTGCCGTTGCTCCGCAGAAATGACATTTGGCAGAAGAGCTCCGTATCTGATGAGTAATCTTCTCGGCATTTCCGAGTCTTCACTAAGGACTTCCACCTGCTTTCTAATCATTTCCCAATACAAGGGGATAAGTCTGGCTCTGTAAACAGTTCGATCTTTGGGGTCGGCAGCCTTCAGGTAGTTTTGAATAGTTTTGTGGAGTTTATCTGAAATATCACCCATTCCAGTCAGGAGAAATTTGTAATAGTTGGGATTATTAAAAAATGGCTTCGGCCTATCTTCGAAATCGGCTATGGAATTGAATTTTTCTTTTGTAATATCTTCCAGCATTGAAGCTTTTTCTATTGTAGAAGAACTGACCGGTTCCACTTCATTGAATAAATCGTCAAAGACAGGATTTTCGTTACTACCTGTTCCGATTGGTGCCAATAGAGATTCCAGTTCAGAGTCTATTGAATTATTGTTGCCATTATCACTCATACTATCCAGTCTACTTAATAGAACACAATAATTCAATAATTGATATTGATCTCTAATAAAATTGTTCAGCCCTCAATCCTATTGACAATAATCCTCCGAGAATGTATAAAAATTCATATATAGTAAAAATAGAATATAACGAAGAGGGAAGAAATGAATATTTCAACAATTATCTTGTATTTATTGTCACTGGTATTCTTAATCATTTCAATATTGAAAGATAGAAAAAAAACTGTAATGGGTATCAAAAAAGGATTTACGGCTTTTAAAAAAATTCTACCATTGCTGATTCCATTATTTGTAATCGTTGGTGTTTTACTGACATTTGTAACTCCTGAAATGATCAACAACATCCTTGGAGAAGAATCAGGTTGGCTTGGAATAACATTCGGACTGGTTATTGGAAGTGTGGCATTTCTGCCACCATTTGTCACTTTCCCCTTTGGAGCTGAACTGATTGCAAATGGAGCTGGACTTCCTCAGGTGGCGGCTTTAGTCACAACGCTTATGGGTGTCGGTTTTGTATATCTTCAGGCAGAAATGAAGTTTTTCGGAGTGGGATCAACGTTGAAAAGAAATTCACTGGCTTTTATCGCTGCAATAACTGTAGCTCTGGCTGTAGGAGTGTTAATGTAATGAAACTGGACAAAATGACAATTGCTGCGATTGTATTAATAATAGGTACTGCTATCTATTCAATGGCTCAGGCCTTTACTGCTCTAGGGCATGCAACTTTTCAATTTGTGGAAATGCTGAAAATTGTTCCACCTATTTTTCTAATGATCGGGCTTCTCGATGTCTGGGTACCCAGAGAGATGATGATCAAAATGATGGGGGACAAGTCCGGGTTAATCGGAGTTATGATAGCTTTTCTATTTGGAACTTTTGCTGCCGGTCCGCTCATAGCAGCGTTTCCCGTGGCTATGATTATGCTGAAGAAAGGGGCCAGGTTTGCCAATGTCATGTTCTTTTTGACAATATGGGCAAGTGCCAAACTGCCAATTATCTTTTTTCAGACTACGACTCTCGGTATAGAGTTTACAGCCATATCAAATGTTACGCTGATAATTGTATATCTTGCGGGTTCTTTTATTATAGAAAAAACTTTTTCCCAAAGAGAACTTGGTCAAATTTACAAAAGAGCTGAAGATTTTAATAAATAGGAAAATTGAAAATATTTGCAGTTTTTAGAAATTAAATGAGATAATAGAGTTAAAACAAGGAGATAAGAAATGAAAAAAGTAATTCTAATTTTGGCAGTTTTAGTAATTTCCTCAGGATTTTTATGGGCAGATGGTTTTGGTCTGATTTCAAGGATAACCCTTGATACAAATAATGCAACAGATCAAACTGATACTGGGATTTTCTTAAAACCATACTATTCAATGATGATGGATGAAACCATGGAGCTGACTCCGTTTTTATCATTTGATATGGATATTACATCGGTTAGTGGAACAGTAGTGAATAAGTACTATTCAATCGGTGTCGGTACGGGTTTGTATTTTCACTTTATTCAGAAAAAAATTATCGATCTGTCTGCTGGAGCTGACCTGGGTGCTGCTTTTACATGGGATCCAGATATTTCACCATACTTTGAAATTGATCTGAATATAGGTGTGCCTGTTGTTCTTGATATTAAATTTTCAGAAAGTTTCCTGGTAAGAATTTCACAGACCATTGCATACTTGAATTTTAATTTTACTAGAGATAACACTACGAACACAACTTCAACTGTATTGGATACTCTTTGGAATGGGTTTTCACCATCATTCGGGTTTATGTTCCTTTTCTAGATAAGAAAGCAATAAAATTACGGATGGAGAACAAATAACGTCATTCAACGAGCAGAACTCTAAGGGGTCATATACTGGATCATTTTACATCATTTATCATTGTATTAGCTATTGCGTTTTCTGCGGTCTCTGTCGCGATAGCTCTCTGGTTTCGGATACAATATCACCACCAGGCATCTGTTTGGTTTGCGCTTGCCATTGGCGGACTCGGTTCATTTCTTTTAGAAATACTTATCTACAGGTACGCTCAGGTAATAAGACCGCTGGTTTCAGAAATCATGTTTGATTCGATCATTTCATTTAGTGATATCTGGGCATTTATCGGTGGTATGTTCATCACTATATCACTTCCCCGTTTAGCATTATTGAGGACAGGATCTTTAACTGGATTCTGGTGGAACGTATTCCTTTTTCTATCTCCAGTTATAACATTTATTTTCGGAGCTTTATTCCTGATTGGAATATTTCCTGATTTTTCTGTACGGATTTTGCAGATAATGATTTTTTCTACCTCAGTTATTTCTATCATAATTATATCAATCAGAAGTCAGGGCGATCAGAAGAAAAAGAACCGCGACTTCTTCAAAAGGATAGGAATTTTATCAATTATTTTTATGCCTTTTATGATTCTAGATGCAATAGGTTTTCAGTTGCCGGTTTTTCTAAATGATTTGTCAATTGCATTTTATGTCTGTGGAATATGTCTGATCTCCATTTTCGAAGTACAGAATCTCTTTGGGCAGCCGACTTTTATGGAAAATAATAAAATCAGTAGCTTTTTCTATGAACAATATAAAATATCACCAAGGGAAAAGGATGTTGTTGAACTCGTATTAATGGGGGATGCTAACAGTTTAATTGGTGAGAAACTATTTATTTCTGAAAAAACTGTGGAAAATCATCTGACATCAATTTTACGGAAAACAGAAGTGAAGAACAGGATTGAACTTTTTCGTTTAATTCACTCATCGAGAGATTAATCAGCCGATTAGGGGTTACCCCCTATGAAATCAGGTGGTTGCCCCGATAGCTCAACAATATAAAACATTTGATAATGATCTTATGAAAATAACAAACAAATATAAAACAAAGTATCTTGCCATCAATAGTAGAAGGCAGAAAATCAGAGTCGGATTGATGTTGATCTGGGTAGTGCTAATGCCGGTCACATTATATTATTTTTCACCATATTTACCTTTTATGGGGCTTATGGAAGGAGTCCTTGCGGGAAGTGTATTTGTATTTGCCTCCCAGTTTTTTATATCAATCTTTTTTGGCAGACTTTTTTGCGGATGGCTCTGCCCTGCCGGTGCTGTTCAGAGTTTTTCCTTTATAGCAAATCCCGAAAAAGTGAACAGGAACAGACTGCAATGGGTAAAATTCGCACTCTGGCTGCCATGGATGGCAGCGTGGATTTCACTTGCTCTTTCAGCTGCCGGATTAAAAGAAAGTCCCCTTGAGCCTGACTTTTTCTATCAGTTGGAATATGGAATTTCAATCAGTAATTCCGGAGCGTACATCATCTATCTGTCTGTGTTGACATTGATTCTCGCATTGAGTCTGATGCTCGGTCGTAATGGTTTCTGTCATACAAGCTGTTGGATGTCCCCCTTTATGATTATTGGACAAAAGCTGGGAATCCTGTTCAGACTACCCGGATTGTACATGAGAAGCTCAGTGAATAATTGTACTTCCTGTGGTTCCTGTTCTGATGTTTGCCCCATGAGTCTGGATATGGCTTTTCTGGCAGTAAAAAAGAACTGTGATAATGAAGCCAGGATAGCCCATCACGACTGCATTTACTGTATGAGATGTGCCGATGCCTGTCCTCATTCTGTATTGGAGCTGGGTGTCGGAAAAAGAAGTTAATACTTCATTCCCGGCACAAAAGCTCCTGTCTGCAGGTCTTTGAAAGTCGATTGGATCTCCTCTTTCGTGTTCATTACTACCGGGCCATGCCAGGCAATAGGTTCACGAAGAGGTTTCCCCTGAGCAAAAATAAACTGAACAGTGTTTTCCTGTCCCGCTTCAAGGGTCAATTCTCCTGATCCCAATGTATAAGCTGTGACAGAAGTTATCTGTTCGCCGTTTAATTCCGCTTCACCTTCAAAGAGAACGAGAAATCCCTGTTTATTTCCATCTCTGGTTAGAGTAATTTTTTCACCGGCTTGGACAATCACATGAAGCATTGAAATTCCCAGGTCCGATTTATCAATAGGCCCTGTAATCTGATCATATTCACCACTGATGACTCGAACCTCTGCTCCCTGTTGAAATGAGGATTTCATTTCTCCCTTTTTTATATATTGATATCCCGGTTCTTTCAACTTTTTGCTTGCCGGAAGATTCACCCAGAATTGGAAGCCCTGCATTCCATGGGGACTTGATTCAAGCATTTCCTGGTGATATATTCCCTTTCCGGCGCTCATCCACTGGAGCTCTCCATCACTGATGATGCCGCTGTTTCTCATACTGTCTTCGTGTTTTGCATTGCCTCTCAGGATATAGGTAATTGTTTCCATACCTTTATGAGGATGCCATGGAAATCCCGGTGATTTTTTATCATCGCGGCTATTGAAATAATCAAGCATGAGAAAGGGATCGAACTCTCTTGTCAGGCCATGGCCGAATACCCTGTTTACCAGAACTCCAGCTCCCTCCATTACCTGCTGAGCTTTGTATTTATCGATAATTATTGACATTTTATTCTCCTAAGTCTCTCTAGTTAGAGATATGTATGTAAAAAAAAGGTTAAACACCTTTTCCCAATTTTTTCAGGTTTTCAATAATTCCCTGTTTTTCATTTAGTGACATATGGTTCATCATTTCGCCCAGTTGCATCATATGCACGGGGAATAGGTTAACCATCAACTTCTCGCCTTTTTCAGTTAAAGAAATCATTTTTGATCTTTTATCTTCATGATTCTCGTTTTTTGCAGTGAATCCCTCTTTGCAGAGGTTGTTGACTACCAGGGATATATTTCCGCTTGATGAAAACGTTTTTTCTATTATTTCATTAACTGTTAACGGTCCCTTATGGTAAAGAGCTTCAAGAACACTAAATTGAGCAGTTGTGATTCCGTATTCTTTCGCCAGTTCAATAAGCTTGAGTTTCAGTTTTTTTATGTTCTTACCGAGAACCAGGACCAGTTTGAGATTTATGTTGTTCTCTTCTCCATAATCTGTGACTCTTTTCATATAACGAATATATCTCTAGTTAGAGATAAAGGCAAGTTTTTCAAACTATTTATTAGATAATTTTTCACTTACAGCCCATAACTCCTTCTGGAGTTGCAGATTCCTGCATTTTCGGGAGGGTTTTTTTATTTTCATATCAGCATAATATTTCCCCGTTATGCCTTCAACTTCATCACTTATTGCAAGATAAATGATAGTCTGAGCTCCCTCATCCGGTGTTATTGCTGTTGATTCCTGAATCTTTCGTGCAATTCGGTCCAGAAAGCCGGGATTGTCAAAATTCCAGATATTTGTCGCTACATGTCCCGGATGCCCGCAGTTTGCTGTTATTCCTTTCTCATTAAAACGATCACTCAATTCCTGAGTAAACAATACCGTTGCCAGGCGCGATGCGCCATATGCTTTAAAACCTGAATATTTCCGGTTTCTAAAGAAGAGATCTTCCATCTTAAGAGAGGCAAAATAATGTGAATTGGATCCAACATTGACGATTCTGCTATTCCCGGTTTTCTCCATAAGAGGGATAAGCAGTTTGGTAAAGAAGAATGATCCCAGATGATTTACAGCGAAGGTTTCCTCATATCCGTCAGTACTCTCTTTGTATTGTAAATTGAATAAACCGGCATTATTCACCAATACATCAATCCGGTTATAGTCTTTGTGCAGTTGTTCAGCACAATCTTTGATTGATTGAAGTGACGAAAGGTCTAAAATGACACCCCTGATAAATTGATCCTTCTGCAAGGTGAAGCTTTTTATAAAAGAGTCCATCTTTCCAGCATTTCTGCAGGCGAGAATTAAATTATATCCTTGAGAGGCAATTTCTAAAGCAGTTGATTTGCCAATGCCGCTTGTTGCTCCGGTTATGAGTATTGTTTTTTTCATATATGAAAAGGATAATCTGCTGTTGTAAATTTCATCAAGTGATTTTTGTTTATGTACCATATATCCATTAAGCTTATTGTATCAATGGAGGCTAATATGGCAGTTCAACATAAAAGAATGGGGAAAAATGGAGTTTTGGTCAGTAATTTATGTTTGGGAACTATGAACTTTGGTTGGATGACAACAGTAGAGGAAAGTTTTGAAATTATGGACCGAGCTCTGGAACTGGGAATCAATTTTATTGACACAGCAGATGTTTATGGCAGGTGGTCAACTTACTCTGGACATTCTGAAGAAATAATCGGTAAGTGGTTTGCTAAAGGCGGCGGAAGAAGGGAAGCAGTCATTCTCGCTACCAAAGTATATAATCCAGCAGAAATCAAAAGTGATATAGCGGAACCCAACCACAATGGGCGAAACTTATCGGCAGTAAAAATAAAAAAGCATTGTGATGCCAGTCTGAAAAGACTTCAGACTGATTATATTGATTTGTATCAAATGCACCATGTTGATCGCAAGTGTCCCTGGGGGGAAATCTGGCAGGCATTTGATTCTCTGACCAAACAGGGCAAAATTATATATACCGGATCCAGCAATTTTGCCGGGTGGGATATTGCCACGGCCAATCAGGAAGCTGATAGAAGGGGATTAAACGGCTTAGTGAGTGAACAGAGTGTTTATAACCTCGATAATAGAATGGTGGAGCTTGAAGTGATTCCCGCAGCAGAGCATTACGGTTTGGGTTTGATTCCCTGGAGCCCTCTGGCAGGTGGTTTGTTAGGTGGCGCTTTGAATAAGGTCGATAAAGGTCGTCGTTCAAGTGATGATTTTAAAAAGAACGTGGAGAGTAAAAGATCTCAGTTGGAAGCCTATGAAGCTTTGTGCAGTCAATTGGGAGAAAAGCCTGCAGCAGTAGGACTTGCGTGGCTGTTGCACAATCCGATAGTGACAGCTCCTATTATAGGTCCGAGAAACATGGAACAATTGGAATCAGCCATAAAAGCGACAGAGATAATATTAGATAAGGATACACTTAAAAAGCTCGATGAAATTTGGCCCGGTCCGGGAGGATCCGCCCCCGAGGCATATGCCTGGTAAACAAAATTTGTAAGGGCAATAAAACTTGCACTTGATATTACATATATTGAAAGTGAAGTAGGATTTTATGAGCTCAACCTATTAGTAATTGACACATTTAATTCAATTGGATATTTCATAACAACCAGAGCTTAAATAGGTATTGAGACTATAAAGGAAGCTCCTCCCAGAGAGGAAGCTTCACATTTTATTTTTCCACCATGATAGTCTATTACAGACAATACTGAAGATAACCCTATTCCCATTCCTCTGCTATTGCGCCCTTTATCTCCTCTGTAAAACAGTTCAAAAATTTTATCTCTTTCTTCTCTGTCAATTCCAGATCCCGAGTCATCAATAGTTAAAAGCAGGATTCCTGTCTGTATCTTTGCCGAAAATACTATTGAATCTTCTTTTTTCGTATAACGACAGGCATTATCTATCAGATTGTTTAGAGCCCGGTTGAGTAGTTTGATGTTTCCTGAAAATTTGAGATCTTTTGGAATTTTTATATCACTTCTATATTTGCGGTTGTGCATCTGGCATTCATCGCTAAAAAAGATGTTCTGTTCATTTATCCAATCTGAAATAACAATGAGTTCTTTCTGCAAATCATTAACTGACGTTTGGAGTTTTGAATAGTCGAGCAGTTCTCCAATGCGATCTTCGAGAATTCCCGCTTTTATCAGTATCTTTTTAACAGCTTCTTCTGCTTCGCCCTGTATTTCAATATAACCATCATTCATAGCTTCCAGATACATTCTCATGGCAGCGAGGGGTGTTTTAAGGTCGTGTGTAACTGACATGACAAAACGGGTTTCTTTTTCTCTATTTGACTTAAGTGTTTTTCGCATATCATCAAATGCTTTGAATACTTCAGCCATTTCTGTTTGTTTTCGGGGAATGATCTCTGTGTCCAGATCTTTGTTTTTGATACGCGAAGATGCTCTGATCAGGTCTCGTACGCTTCCGTAGTGAGAATTCATCTGTAATAATCCCAGAGAAAACAAAACCATAGTCATAAAAAATACAAATCCGATGTACATGGGTTTCTGCAATACTTTCATATACAAGGGCAATAGATCTTTCATATAAACAGCCAGTCCATTGTTCTCATTGTAACTGAAAGGAACCATCGTTATTGTATCGGGTATCCGTTTTACAATATTGGCCAACATTGTATTTGCGATTATTTTGTTAGATTTTATCTGATCCAGTTGAATATCTTTGAGTTCATCCTGCCAGATCACACGGTGTATTTCAATGTCTTCTGTAAAGTAAACAATCTTTCCATCATCCATTGCCACCAAAAGAAGCCACGATGGTATAGGCTTATCGGCTTCCCCGTTTTCCAGAATATTCAGTAGAGGTTTATGGAGGAATTTTTTTGAATTCAGATTATCTTCTGTAATACTTCTCTCAAGCAGCACAATCTGAGAAAACATGAGAATCAGACTGATAAGCAGGTTTAATGGCAGGATCAGATTAACAACAATTATACGGCGGTTGATGCTTTTAAAATTCAAATTACTCTCCCTGAAAGAAATACCCGAATCCATAACGGGTCTTTATATATCTCGGATTCGATGAATCAGCTTCCAGTTTCTTTCTCAAGCGCTGTATGTGAACAGATACAGTACTTAGATCACCAAATGAATTCCCCCAGACTTTCTGATATAAATCCTCCTGATTAAATGCTTTTCCCTCATTTATTGTCAGGAATATAAGGAGGTCCATTTCCCTGGGGGATAAATTGATTTTATCTCCCTTCTGTTTGAGCTCGGAGTGTGTTCTGTCCAGTTCCCAATTTCCAAAATGTATTATATCCGATTTATCGGACTTGCTATCGCCGATTCTTCTCAGATGAGCTCTGATTCTTGCTGTCAATACACCGGGACTGAAGGGTTTTACAACATAGTCATCAGCACCGACTCCGAATCCGAGAATCATATCGACATCTTCTTCCCTTGCAGAGACAATAATGACAGGGACATCGCTTTTCTGCCTGATTTTTCTCAATGTTTCATATCCATCTATTCCGGGAAGGTTGATATCGAGAATGATCATATCAAAATGTTCACTCTGGAAAAGTGCGAGAGCTTCTTCTCCAGTTTCAACCCATTTTGTCTGAACCATTTCTCTTTCCAGATACATAATCAGAACATCTGCTATGTCCTTTTCATCTTCAACAATCAGAATTCCGGCTTTCATCGATGTTCTCCTCTATTAGAGAGTATAAGCTATTGCAAAAGAAATCATCTAAACAAATCTGAACGGCATGTTCAGATTCGTTCCAGCTCTGTTTATCCCCATTTTCTCTTCGATAAAGTAGATTTTTAAACATTGATTAAGGAGAAATAAATGAATAATAATTTGAGAGTTTTTACAATAACATGTCTTGCCATGCTGATAATATCCTGTGAAAAAGAACAGACAGGAAGTTCTGAAAACCTGGAGAAAATATATTCAGAACAAGGAGTTCCAGTTAAATCAAGACTGGTTGAAAAAAGTGAATTTGTAACTTCACTGACCTATACATCAGTCCTTAAGGGGATATCAGAGTCAACACAATCATCACTTATTTCCGATACAGTTGAAGATATACTTGTGGAAGTTGGGGACTATGTCGAAAAAGATCAGACACTGGTTCTCTTTCCAAAAAGCAATCCCTCAGCCAATTATTACCAGGCTGAGGCGGGATTTAAAGCTGCTGAACAAGCATTTAAAAGAATCGAAAATCTCTATAAAAACAATGGCGTATCAAGGCAAAGTTATGATGATGCCAGAACTCAGTATGATGTTCAGCTCGCGAATTGGGAAAATGTACAGAATCTGATTCATGTTAAAGCTTCTATTTCCGGGTATGTAACCAGGATCAACGTCAGCCCGTCAGATAATGTAAAACCCGGTGGAGAATTAGTTACCATATCAAATTACGATCAGATGACAGCATTGGTTTGGGTCGGTGATAAAGATATCAGAAATATCAAAGTAGGGCAGAATGTAAGGACAATTTGGCAGGGAGAGTCTATTGAAGGTGTTGTTTCACAAGTTGACCTGGCAAAGGATCCCAGGAAGAATGCATTTGCAGTTAAAGTCCATCTGGACAATAAGAGTCACTTAATTCCAAGTGGCGTTACTGTAAATCTATCAATTGATACAGATATAAACACAGAAGCTATAGTTCTACATCGAAAAGAGTTTATAAGTGTTGGAGGCGAATCTTTTGTTTATCTGGAAAAAGAGGGATATGCACGAAAACAGATAATCGAATCAGATCAGAATCAGGGTATGTATTATCAGATTATTTCAGGACTTAATGAAGGTGACAGGATTATCACAGAAAGTTTAAATCTTTTGCGGGAAGACAGTAAAGTTCGTCTTATGGAAGAACCTCAATCCCTTGCGGTTATAAAGTAGGGGAATGTAAATGTTTTTATCAAATATATCTATTAAAAGACCGGTTATGATCTCCATGTTTATGGTAGCTCTTCTCCTCTTCGGTATGATGGCATTTCTCAAACTGCCATTAAACCTGATGCCCGATGTAAAGTTCCCTGTATTAACGATTCAGACTGTTTACCCGGGAGCATCCCCCGACCAGATCGAGAGCCTTATTACTCAGAAAATTGAAGATGAAATCAGTTCGATCAGCCAACTTGATAGTATTACTTCTTATAGCCTCAACAGTGTTTCCATGATTGTTGTTCAATTTGATTTGGACAAGGATGTTGATGTCGCAAACCAGGAAGTGAAAAGCAAACTGGATAATATTGCAGGTATTCTGCCGGACAATGCGAATACACCTGTTTTATCGAAAGTGGACCTGACAGCTACTTCTGTGATGAATCTGGTTCTCAATAGTGATTTGGATACTTCTGATATGAATTATTTTGCCGAGGGGCTCGTTAAAGATTCTCTTTCAAGAATTGAGGGGGTCGGTAGTGTAAATATAAGCGGAGCTCAGGATAAAGAGATTCTGGTGAATTTTCCCAATAAAACGGTATTTGAAAATTCTTTGAATCTCACTCAGATTGCCGGCATTCTGGCGCAGAATAATCTGGATATGCCCGGTGGAAATTTTGTGAATGAAAGTGAAGAATATGCTGTCCGCCTCGATGGGCAAATTAAGAATGAAGAAGTATTGAGCAAAATTCTTGTTCCCACATCAGCTGGTATGCAGCAGCTTGATCAGTTGGCCGAAATAACAGTGGAATCTCAAGAGGTTCGTGAACGGGTAAGTTTTTTTAATCTCAATGATGAAAAGAGAGCTGATGGATCGATTCTTATTTCAGTCATTAAAAGCGCTGAGGGAAATCCTGTTTCAATCGCCGATGATATCCGGGAGATAATTCCTGAATTACAAAAACAACTCCCTGAAAATGTAACATTGGATATAGCCAAAGATGAATCCCTTTTTATTAAGGGAACAGTAAATGACACTATGAGTAATATCATTTTGGGTATATTTCTAACAGCCGCAATTATTCTGTTTTTTCTGCACGATATGAGATCTACACTGATTGTAGCATTGGCAATGCCTCTCTCTATCATTCCAACATTTATCGTCATGGATGCTATGGGTATCACCATAAATATTCTTTCGCTTATGGGGATCTCTGTTTCTGTAGGTGTACTTGTTCAGAATTCTGTTGTCGTTCTGGAAAATATATTCAGACATAAAAAAATGGGTAATTCCGGGAAAGAAGCAGCTGCTAAAGGAACAGGAGAAGTCACTCTGGCTGTCATTGCTTCCACGATGACAAATATCTGTGTATTCCTGCCTATTGGTCTGATGGATGGAATGGCGGGAATGATGATCAGAGATTTTGCGATCACTGTTGTAATTGCAACAATGTTTTCGCTTCTTATCTCTTTTACACTAACCCCCATGCTGGCGTCTTTGCTGCTTGCAAAACCGGAAGGTAGGAAAAAAGGTTTGAGTCTTGCTATTGAAAATATGTTCAAGGCTCTGGAAAAGAAATATTCTCAGGCTCTAAAGGCAATACTGAAAAGCAGGAAAAGAAGTTCACTGGTCATGATCATCACACTTGTCCTCTTTGGTTTATCTATGATTCAATTCGGAAAAATCCCATTTGAGTTTACTCCTTCAATGGATTCGGGCCAGATCTCTATCGAAGTGGAACTTCCCAATGATTCCTCTCTGAAACAAACCGGGGAAAAACTGAAAGAGATAGAAGATGTTTTAATTCAAAATGATGAGATCCTTTCTATAATGACCAGTATCGGTAGTATTTCCGGAACAGATAAAGGTACAAATCTGGCCAGAATTAATATAGAACTTATTGATAAGGAAAAAAGAGATAATAATAAGATAGTCGCAGCAAATCTTGGTGAGCAGCTTTCAGATATTACAAATGCCATTATAAGAGTTAAAGCTGCGGGAGGTTTGATGGGTGGAAGTGGTAAGCCTATTAATTTCTATCTTCAAAGTGATGATGTCGAGATTTTAAATGATGATTCTATCGAGTTTAAAGAAATCTTATCATCAATTCCCGGATTGACAGCAGTTGATTCATCATTAAAAAGTGGAAAACCGGAAATTGTTCTGACTCCTGATCGCAGAGTGCTTTCTGATATGGGAATGACAGTTCAGGAACTTGCCCTGACAATGCGCGCTGCAATAGAAGGTGTTGTATTGACTCAGCTGAAATCTGAGGGCCTGGAATTAGATATCAGGGTTTCTTTGAGTGATGTAGATACATCCAGCCTGGAAGAAATCTCCAATATTGCAGTAGCTACAAAAGGTGGCATTTATCCTCTTTCCTATTTTGCCGAGGTTGAACTGGCGAGTGGCACAAGCAAGCTTTTAAGGGCAGATAAAACCCCGTCTATTGAGTTTTCTGCCGATCTTCTTCCGGGATACATTTTAGGTGATATAAAAAAAGAAATTGATGATATTGCCTCTGACAAAATTTCTGATAATGTTCATTTGACTTGGGGTGGTGATGCGGAAATGATGACCGAGACAGTAAGCAACATGCTCAAAGCATTTCTTATCGCGATCATTTTGACTTATATGCTTCTAGCAGCAGTCCTGGAGAAATTGGGGCAACCATTACTGATACTCTCTACAGTACCTCTGTCACTAATCGGTGTAATCGGATTATTTCTCCTTACGGGATTCACAATGAACCTTGTGTCCATGCTGGCAATTATCATGCTCGTGGGATTAGTTGTAAATAACGCTATTCTCATACTCGACTACACGAATCAGCTGAGAAAAGAGGGATTATCTGTACATGATGCTCTGTTGAAAGCCTGCCCAACAAAACTACAGCCTATTCTGATGGCTAATCTCGCTACAGTACTCGGAATGCTGCCCATGGCGCTTGGAATTGGTGCTTCCGGTGCAGAGATGCGTCAGCCCATGGGGGTTGTTAGTATCGGTGGACTTTTGACAGCCACATTACTGACTCTTTTTGTCATACCGGCCATTGAAAATACCATTGAAGGTAAGAAAGAAAAGAAAAAAACGAAGGTAATTGAAAATGAAAATTAAAATAATATCAGTTCTGGTATTGATTATCAGTATGCATTCTCTTTCGGCGGGTACCTACACCCTGGAAGAGTATTTGAATCTCGTGGAAGTTAACAGTAAAGACCTTGTTCTGGCTCAATATGAAAGAGCTCTGGCAGAAAACCAAAAAGACCAGGCCACTGCGCTTATCAGACCTATGATTTCCGGGAGTTTATCATACTCCAGAAACCTTCTCGAGATCTCCCAGGAGTATCCCGTGGGAGCTAGTCCAATTGCCGATCCCGATTATGGATTCTATCCTCTAATTACTCAGGACATAACGGTCAGCAAGGAAAATGATTATTCATTTTCAATGGGTGTACAGCAGACCCTGTTTGATATGAAAGCTTTCAAAGCCCTTGAAGCCAGTAAGAAGTACATTAGCCTTACAGGATCAGTTTATGAAGCAAAAAGACAGGGTATTCTGACTGGGGCAAAAAAGGCCTACTTTCAGACAGTATTGCTGGATAAAGTATATGAAGTAAAAAAAGCGACCGAAGAAAATGCATTTGAAGCATGGCTGGATATTCAGTTGAAATATGAGAATGACCTGGCATCAGATCTGAATGTTCTGCAGGCAGAAGTGAACTGGCAGATGAAAATTCCTGAAACAACTCAAGCAGAGAGGAACCGCGATCTGGCGATGTCCAGTTTGAAACATCTGGCTGGCATAGATCCGAATGAGACAGTTTTACTAATTGATGAATTGATGATGATTGAAGAAGAACCGGAATCAGTTTCATTCTCCGGGATTTTGAATAGTCGCCCCGATTATCGGGCATTGCAGCTTGGTAGTGAACTCAATGAAATCAACGTATCATCGAAAAAAGCCGAGTTCTTTCCCAAATTGACTGCGACAGCCGGCTATGGATGGAAAAAATCTGACGATGCCTTTGATCTCACCGGGGGAATAAATGCATTGCAGGTTGGCTTCAATCTTTCAATTCCTGTTTTTTATGGAGGAATCAGGTTTTCTCAACTCGAGCAGGCCAGAATTGAATCTAATAAGTCAGAGATGGAAATCCTTAAAAAACACGATGAAGTTCAGAGGGAAATCAATAATCTTAATCTTCTGTTAAATGAATCAATGTCGAGAATCAATTCTGCCGAAGCTACACTGAAAACAGCTGAAAAAGCCTATTCCATTATGGACATATCATCAAAAAATGGTTTATCAGCACCTTTGGAGCTGAAAGATGCACTTTTAAATCTCGAAGGTGCCAGACTTAATTATTATAAAGCTGTTTACGATTATCTAGATGCCTATTTCAGCTGGCAGCAGGCGATAGGTAAAGGTGATCAGTTGCCAAATTTTTAATTTCGTTTCTTCAAAGGTGTTATTTCTCTCTTTAATCAATTATTTAGATACACCTTTGAAGAACTTATGAATTTTACTTTCCCATACCTAATAAAGTTTTTCTTGACGTTGCAGATGTTTATTATGACATTTGCTTGTATTAAAGGAGAATTATTTTGACAAAAGAAAATTGGACAACTGTAAATATACCCGATATTTCAGGACAGATAGCTATAGTCACCGGAGCAAATACTGGTTTAGGTAAGGAAACAGCTAAAGCTCTGGCTGAAAAAAATGCGACAGTCATTCTGGCTGTGAGAAATACAATAAAAGGCGAAGATGCTGCTAATGATATAATCAAAGAATACCCGAAATCGATCGTGAGAGTTATGAAGCTGGATTTGTCCAGTCTCAAATCGGTTAAGGAATTTGCTGATTCCTTTTCAAAAGAATACAAACAATTACATTATCTGATTAATAATGCCGGAGTTATGATGCCGCCATATTCAAAAACAGAAGACGGTTTTGAGTTGCAGTTCGGAACAAACCATCTTGGTCATTTTGCATTAACAGGACATCTCTTACGGATAATGAAAGAGACACCGGGAGCGAAGGTTGTCAATGTTTCCAGTGGAGCACATAATTGGGGAAATCTGGATTTTGATGATCTTCATTGGGAAACCCGCGATTATAAAGGACCCCGCTCTTATGGTGATTCAAAACTTTCCAATCTATATTTTACTTATGAGTTGGCAAAAAAGTTAAAAGGATCTGATTTGAAAGTCACTGCTGCCCATCCCGGCTGGACAGCTACAGACTTACAGAGACATTCTGGACTTTTCTCTTTTCTGAACCCTTTATTTGCCCAGAAACCTCATATGGGCGCTCTTCCGACATTGCGTGCAGCATTTGATAAGAAAGCTGAAAGTGGAGATTATTTTGGTCCCGGCGGATTTAAAGAAATGAAAGGTTATCCGGTAAAAGTTCAATCCAATGAGTTGTCTCACGATGAAAATATTGCCAAAAAGTTATGGGATGTATCAGAAGAAATGACAGGTGTGAAATATAAATAGTATGGTACAATAACAAACTATTACAAAAAATAATTAAGGAAGTAAAATGGAAAAAAATACTGTACCCATGAGATCGGAAATCCCCCGTGATCAAACCTGGAATGCTGAAGCCGTATTTGCAGACAGAAATGTCTGGAAAGAAGGTCTGGATTCTCTGAAGAAAGAGATGTCCCGTATTGACGGGTTCGAGGGAACTCTGTCCCGGAATCCGGAACGATTGATTGAATGGTTTGAAACTAAGGGAGATTTGTCTCGTAAAGCGGATAAATTGGGGTTTTATGCCTATATGGCAATGGCTGTTGATGGCGATGATGCCGAAGCCACAGCAATGGTAGGTCAGATACAGACATTAGAAGCAGATTTTAATGCAAAAACGGCTTTTGCCGATCCTGAGATACTCGCTATGGATGAAACTCTTCTCCGTAATTGGCTGGAAATTGAAAAGGGTCTCTCTCCAGTCAAACATACAATTGAGAACCTTATTCGCACCAAACCACATGTGAGATCTGCAGAGGTTGAAGAGGTTCTCGGACTGGTTTCTGAACCCTTCGGAAGTGTAGAAATGACTTTTCAGATGCTTTCCTCCATGGATATGAAAGTGTCCGACGCACAAGGTTCTGATGGAAAGAGCAAAGATATTACTCAGAGCAATATTGAAGAGATAAAAAAACATACTGATCGCGAAGTGCGCAAAACAGGAATGGAGAATTATGCTGATGCTTATCTTGGATTGAGGCATACCTATGCGGGGAATTTTCTGGCTGCTGCTAAACAGGCTGTTACTATCTCAAAGATCAGGGGTTATGATTCAGTCCTTCAATACAAACTTGCACCGTACAATATTCCTACAGATGTTTTTCACAATCTCATTGATACTTTTAAAAAGAACCTGCCCGTCTGGCATCGTTACTGGGATGTTAAGCGTCGGATTCTCGGTCTGAAACAGATGAAATCCTATGATATCTGGGCACCTCTCACAGAAAAACAGCCCGTTTACAGTTTTGCTGATGCTGTTGATCTTATCGGGGCGGGAATGAGTCCCCTGGGCAAAGATTATGTCGAAACGATCCGTCGTGGATGTTTGGAAGAACGCTGGGTCGATTACTCCAGAAACAAAGGCAAATCACAAGGCGCTTTCTCTTATGGTACTTATGATACCTACCCATGCATTATGCTCAGTTATGACGGTTCACTTTCAGAAGTCAGTACTCTGGCTCATGAATTGGGCCACTCCATGCATTCTTTGCTGACAAATAAGAATATGAGTTATTCAGACTCTCATTATTCTATGTTTGTTGCCGAGGTAGCTTCCAATTTTAATCAGGCTATGGTTCGCGATCACCTTTTTGCCAGCAATACTGACCGGGATTTCCAACTTGCTGTCATTCAGGAAGCCATGGATAATATCCACCGGTATTTCTTTATTATGCCGACTCTGGCAAGATTTGAGTTCGAAGTGTACCGTCGTCTTGAAGTGGGAGAACCGCTTAATGCAGACATCCTGCAGGAAATAATGAGTGGATTCTTTGCCGAGGGATACGGCGAGACTCTGAGTGACGATAAAGAGCGTACTTCCATCACCTGGGCAACGTTCGGTCATCTCTATGAACCATTTTACACATTCCAGTATGCAACGGGTATTTCCGCTGCCCATGCTCTTTGTACGGGTATAATGAACGATGAACCGGGGGCTGTTGAAAATTATCTTAAATTTCTGAGTCTCGGTAACTCTGTTTATCCTTTGGAGGCCCTTTCAATAGGAGGGGTGGATATGACATCCAGTACACCTGTTGATGCAGGATTTAAAGTGCTTGTGGATTTGATTGACAGACTTGAAAGTCTGATAGAATAATCTGATGCATTTCGGCAGTCCACTGGAGAGTTAAAACAGAAAAATATACCTTTCAAGTGGTGGTAACGGGAGATCCTGAACATATTCCGGCAATATTACTTCACGGATTTCCCGAAATTATGATTTAGTTTTTCTGTACTCTGATGGTGAAATTCCATATCGCTTTTTGAACATCCGCCAGAAATAATGAATTGAACTGAAACCGCATTGTTCGGCAATGACCTCTATCTTGGCCGTATGGTTTAATAAGAGAGCTTTTGCCAGGGTTAACCTCGTATCCAGAAGATCACTCAGTGGAGTTTTTTGAAAAAATTTATTGTACAATACAGCAAAGCGATTGGGGCTGAGAGGAACAAGCTCTGCCATTTCCTCTACCTTCCATTTTTTATCAGGAGATTGCTTTACCAGCACCCTGATATCCTGAAATTTAGGTAAAAGATCTTTCTCTCTTTCTGTGTAATACAAATCATTTTCATTTTCAAATCCTCTGGCAATCTCCAGAAATAACCCTTTGATCAATAAATCGACTTTTTCTTTCCAGAATTTATCGGTCATGATTTTTTCTCTCTGAATATCATTAAATAGGGAAATCACTTTTTCCATTTTAATATTTTTAAAGGGGAAATTAATAGGAATATGCAATTCTTTGAAAAGACTGCTGATTCCCTCTCCATTGAAGATTAACCAATCATTCTTGAAGCATGTCCCGACTCCACGGTGCCATTGCGGATAGTCCGGCGAATTTATTAAAATTTCTCCAGAAGAGCATTCAATCAATCCTTCTGGTGTTTTTACACAAAAAGGGGTGGTAAAGTGCATGAAAACCCAATCGCCTAATCCATTGCTATTAGTATATGTATCATCAATTTCTCTATCGGGATAATTTACAGAAGAGCCCATATTTATCAATTCGATCATATTCAAATTAATAAAAGAATAGTGCAAATTGTCAAGAGGATAATATAAAGACAAATCTCTGTGATCACCTTATTCTTATTTCATGAAAAAGAAAGATTTACGATTTCGACAAATACATCTGGATTTCCATACATCTCCCGCAATCGATGGGATTGGAGAATCCTTTGATAAAAAACAGTTTCAAAATGCCTTGCTTACAGGACATATTGATTCCATCACCTGCTTTTCCTCATGTCATCACGGTTGGAGTTATCATCAGACGGAAGCCGGGAGTATTCATCCGCATCTTAAATTTGATTTATTGCGAGCTCAGATAGAGGCATGTAAAGAGATCGATGTGAAAGTTCCTGTCTATTTGACTGCAGGTGTGGACAATGTTGCTGCTGAAGCGCATCCCGAGTGGAGAGAAATTGATAAAGATGGAGCGATAACGGGATGGACGTCTTCACCTCTCGATCCCGGTTTTAAAACTCTCTGTTTCAACTCTCCCTACCTGGATTATCTCTGTTCTAAAATAGAGGAAGTTGTCACTCTCTTTCCGGAAGCTGATGGAATCTTTTTAGACATTATAAGTCAGAGTGAATGCTGTTGCCCTTATTGTATTGATGTTATGAATAAACATGATCTAAATCCCATGGTTCGGGAAGATCGTCTGAAATGTTCAGAAATCGCTTTGAAATCTTACTATAAAAAAACAACTTCTGCCTGCAAAATTATCGATCGGGACATGCCTGTTTTTCACAATAGCGGGAATATTCCAATAGGAAGAAGGGGAGTACTTCCCTATTTCAGCCATCAGGAACTGGAATCTCTTCCCACAGGAGGCTGGGGTTATGATCATTTTCCATTTACAGCTAAATATACTGCCGGTTTGGGAATGGATTACCTGGGAATGACTGGTAAATTCCATACGTCTTGGGGAGAGTTCGGAGGATTCAAACATCCCAATGCTCTTAGGTATGAATGTTCAGCCATGCTGGCATATGGTGCAAAATGCAGTATTGGAGATCAGCTCCATCCCTCAGGGAAAATGGATGAATCAACATATACCATCATTGGTGAAGCATATAGAGAAGTGGAAAAGAAGGAACCCTGGTGCCGGGGAAGTCAAAATATTGCTGATATTGCTCTTTTGAGTAATACGGGAAACCGTGAACGATTAAATGGTTATTGGGATCCCGATAACAGAGATCACAACGGTGATACGGGAGCGTCGAGAATACTTCTTGAAAGTCATTTCCTATTTGATGTCATTGATGATGAAATGGATTTTTCCAAATATAAGGTAATCATTCTTCCCGATGAAGTTCATGTTGACTCTCTGCTGAAAGTTAAACTCGATTCCTACCTGAAAGAGGGTGGTAAGTTATTTCTGACTGGAGAAAGCGGCATAGGAGATAAAGGAGAAGCACTTTTTGATATAGGTGCTGAGTTGGGAGAAATTAGTGTGTTTTCACCTGATTTTATTCAACCTGAAAAACAATATTCTTCAGATTTCCTCTCTTCTCCTATTGTGATGTATACTCCCGGAAGAAGACTGAAAGTCAATAGCGGAAAGTCTCTGGGTAAAGTCTTTGATCCTTATTTTAATAGAACTTATGATCATTTCTGCAGTCATCAGCACACTCCCTACAAGCCCGAATTTTCAAGTTATGACTGTGGTGTTATTACAAACAATCTGGTTTATATTCCCCATAAGATTTTCACCTTATACAGAGCTTATGGAGCTGTTGTATATAAGGACTTTATCATTAAATCTCTTAAAGAATTAATAGGAGACAAACAAACCGTTTCAACTAATCTACCTTCAACGGCACGTCTTATTTTGACGAAACAGGAGAATAAAAACAGAAAGATTCTTCACTTATTATATGGTAATACTGTTACTCGTGGAGGAGCCATGAACATGGAAGGAGGTGTTGGTGGAAATAGTTCACCTCCAAAATCGGTTGAGATTATCGAGGAGCTTCTGCCTCTTTATGACATTGAAGTAAGGATTAGAACAGTAAAACCAGAAAATGTCTTTCTTGAGCCTCAGCATGTTGTGGTGGACTTTCAATGGAAAAATGGATTACTGCTTTTGAATATTGAAAAGTTTACCTGCCATCAGATGATATCACTGGAGGAATAAGAACATTCACTCTCTACTGTGATGATTCCGCCTTTCAGCACTTTGGCAAAAATACCTTTTTTGGGCATGACACAATCACCTACAGTATGGAAGATGGCACAGTGTTGATGGCACTCTTTTCCTATCTGTGTCACTTCCAGTTCTGTTTCTCCTATATATAATCGGGTACCTATAGGCAAAGAACTGAGATTGACACCTTCAGTCGTGATATTTTCAGCGAAATCGCCAAAATTTATATCAATTCCCTTTCCTCTGATTGTATTAATATCTTCTTCGGCGAGCAGGGAAACCTGTCTGTGCCAGTTCGCAGCATGGGCATCTCCGACTATCCCGTGATCCGGTTTCAGTTCCATAGTATTAACAGGTTTTTTTTGAATGCCCTTTTTTTCTGATATATTCATTGATAATATTTTAAATGACTTTTTACTCATTGCTATTCCTCTTCTATTTCAGTTTGCCGCTATAATAGTCTAACATGAACAGTTTCTCCTTTCTCCAGAAACCTGATCCCTTTTTCTATAATGACCAGCCCTTTTGCATCAGACATGGCATTGAGATGTGATGAACCGTGATATTTAACGGGAATTACTTCATTGTTTTCCCATTTGACTGGTAGAAATTCTGTCCTGTCCCAGGTTTTTCTTGTTATGACTTGCCCCAATATGCCCCTGAGAAAAGCAGGTTCATATTTTAACCCGCATAGTCCCAGAATCAAATGTTTTACAAATACTTCGAATATAATATAAGTCGCCACAGGGTTTCCCGGCAAACCAAATACATAGGTACTTTTATTTTTTCCGAACCAGAGCGGACGTCCCGGTTTTATCGCCGCTTTGTGGAATATCTTTTCCACTTCCGCTTCTTCAAGGATCTGTGGGACGTAATCAAATTCACCCATTGATACTCCGCCCGAAAGAAGAACAATATCATTCTCTTCGAGTGCTTTTTCCACTGTTGATTTCAATCTTTCACGGTCATCTTCTACAATACCGTAATAGTGAGCTGAACAGTCCCATATTTCAGACTGAGCAATCAGTTGATGTCCGTTACTATTGTAGATTTCTCCATCGTTCAGGGTTTCTCCCGGTTCTTTCAACTCCGATCCTGTGGTGATTATCCCAATGGATGGAGCTATAACTACTTCTATTCTATCCATACCAAGAGAGGCAAGAATCCCGATATCCCCGGCATTGAGGATCCGGGGAGTCAGTACGGGATCTCCTTTTTTCAGGTTTTCTCCCTGTCTGATTATATTTTCCAGGGGATCGTCACGATCAATGATAACAGAATCACCTTCTCTGTGAGTGTATTCAACTCGAATGACTCTTCCTGTTCCCTCTGGTATTTTTGCACCTGTCATAATGGCTGCGCATTTTCCGGAACTGATGTTTATTGTAGAGACGTCACCGGCGGCAACAGTATCAACAGTAGTCAATGAGGTCGCTATTTCATTTTTCATGATAGCCCATCCGTCCATTGCTGATTTATCAAAAGGGGGAGAGTCGATGGCCGAGTAAACTGTATTGCCGAGAATTCTCCCCAATGCTTTATGAAGAGGAACTTTTTCAGTTTTTATCCCTAGAGTCTGGCGATCCAGTATTTCAAAAATATCATTTACATTAATCATTTTTTTTCCTTTCTTTTTACATATTCAGTACAGATGAACAGCCGAGGGATTAAATACTACTGATAAAATATCTCCTTCCATGGCATTTAATAGATGCAGAGCAGAGCTGGTTATTCGAGATTTAATCAGTACTCCACAATCTATAGTCAGGGTATATCGATCCTCTTTAAAAGATTCAATGGATTTCAGTTTACCGCTCAGCTGGTTAAAATCACTTGTGTTTATCTTATCTTTTGTCACAAAGACATCATTAGCAGAAATCACAATGGTTGTATAATCTCCATGACGTGAAGGACAAGTGAATAAAAGATTATCTGTTCTGAAATGAGAATACAATCCCTCTCTGTAGATATAAGAACCTTTAAATATGTTTTCATTATGGTCGACCGGTTTTCCATGATAGAGATCGATTATTTCATCTGATGTCCTGTAGGCAAAACCTTCATTGTGGGAACAGAGAATGATGCTCATTCCCCGATTGCGGAGATGTACTATTAAATTCTCCAACTCACGTGATGTTTTCACATCAACATTTGCATCGGGTTCATCGAGCAGTAGAACCTGGGGGGTTGTCATAAGAGCTCTGGCAATTGCAACCCGTTTCTTCTCTCCTCCTGATAATTCCCGGGCTTTTCGTTTTTCAAAACCCTCTAATCCAACCAGTTTGAGAGTCTCATTAATCAACCCCGATTTCATTTTGCTTTTTTGAAACCACATAGGTAAAGCCAGGTTCTGCAATACAGAACCGTGGAATAAATAGGGCTCCTGTTGAACCATTATTGTTTTCTTATTCTGATCTGAGCTCTCAAGAGGAGTGCCGCAGTAGAGAATCTCTCCACTGTCGGGTTTTAAAAGACCGCCTAATATTTTTAGTAGAGTTGTTTTTCCCGAGCCATTATGACCTCTGAATGTTATGATTTTTCCCTTTTGAATATTCATGTCTGAAATTGTCAGTACTGGTGTTTCATTACTGTTTTTTTCTGTCTGAGGATAAGTGAATTTAAGGTTTTTAAGTCTGAATATTTCATCAATCATTATGCACCGCCAGATGAATCAGGAAATTCAAAATAAATGCAATTGCCATCAATACAATTCCGAGGGCTAATCCCATTTCAAATTCCCCTTTGCTGGTCTGAAGGGAGATCGTTGTTGTTATCGTCCGGGTATACCATCTTATATTGCCTCCCAGCATCATCGATACTCCCACTTCTCCGATGACTCTTCCGAATCCCGCAAGGACAGCTGAGAGAATTGGTCCCTTCATCTCTTTGAGCAGCATTAAGTTGTAGGATACTCCCGATGCGCCAAGAGTTTTCAGTGTATCGGGAAGACGTGGATCCATATTGGAAACGCTTCCGTAAACCATAGATGTTACTATGGGAAGTACCAGTATTATCTGACCGATTATCACAGCGACGGGAGTAAATAACAATCCCATGCTTCCCAGGGGACCTGTGCGGGTAACCATTGAATATACCAGCAGCCCGACGACAACTGTGGGTAGGGCCATAAGGCTGTTTATTATTATCAGAATGGATTTTCTTCCGGGAAAAGTTTTTAGTTTTAGAATAAACCCGAGAGGAATTCCGACTAGAGATGCCAATATAATTGAAGTTGTAGCAAACCTGAGTGATGTCATACATATCGTCACCAACTCCCGGTCTCCTGAAGTAATAAGCTTTAATGCTTCCCACAAAACAGTCATTTCCTTTGAACGTCCTTTTATAGAATGATTCTATAATATAATACTATTTAAGAAAGTCCAAACATACTGATTTTTTTAGTTTAAAATCCCCTTATAATACGAAACTCATCGACCATTGCCTGGAAATTTTCAACAGGGACATAATCGGCAATCTGGTTGCCCGAACCGAATGCCAGTCCTTTTTTGTCTTTTAAAGGAACGACAATATCGCGAACATATTTTCGAATGCTCTCAGGAGATTGCCGGCAGATGAAGTCCATATCAAATCCTCCGAAATTACCGATTCTGTCACCGTACTCATCAACCCATCTTGAAAATGGAGATATTGAGTCTTCATTGGAATGTTTGGCATTGATACCCGATTGTTCTATCAGTTCATCCATAACATCAAATATGCAACCGCAGGTGTGCAGTAAGAAAGGGATGCCGTAAGACTGTGCAAGCGACACGATTTTTTTGTATTGGGGCAGTATATTTTTATTGATAATCTCCGGTTTCAATAGTGGTGCACTTTTAAAACCCAGGTCGTCACCAAAGCGTCCAACTGCGAGAATGTCACTATATGAATTCAAAAACCTATCCCATATTATATAGAGAGTTTCACCGACTTTATTCCACAGAGCTTCAAATAATTCCGGTTCATCTATTTCAAGATAAGCCAGATCTGTATAGGGGACAAAATCCTGAATAGTTTCAAAAATTCCATTTCCCACTCCTCCAACAATCTTCATTCCTTCAGGTAAAGTCGCTCTAATAGCATCAAAATAGATTCCGAATTTTTCAAAATAATCATCGACAATTTTATCCCAGGAAAAATTTTTCAGATCATCTGAATTGTTGATGATGGAACCGGCCTGACCTATGAGACCTTTACCACCTTGCACCAGTTCGGTAAAACAACCTTCAAAGGAATAGGTGTCATATCCATGATCTATATGAAATTGAGCTGTCAGTGAAAATAACTCTCTGAGTAATTGAGGATCACGGCTTTCATACATGGAATCCAGATCTTTGTGAAGGATTTCTCCAATTACCTTATTGTTGATACAGTGTTCATATAAGGGAAGTCCATCAGTTTTTTCATTCCTGGCTGCTTTTACGATTCTGTTGTAATCCGGTTTGAATGTGTCCATTTTATTTACCTCTTATAAAGATTATATTGCCTTGTTAGATTTCAGTGTTAGGTGATTATTGCTTATTAATATGACTATATTGCTTAATTGCAGTAATATTGTGAAATGATTATTGAAAACTTGTCCGGTGTGAAACATGAAGAGAAAGGATTTACAGCTGAGATACCTATAGTCAAACATGAAAAACAATATAGTGAAGATGCTTTTATTCGCATGCATTATCACAGCAGTTTTGAGTTTAATATTTGTGAAGGAACTCAAGGAACTATCAATGTAGAGGGTAGGACTTTTGATCTGAGCAAAGTCAAGTTGATTTTCCTGCCTCCCCGTACTCTGCACTCATACAGGATAAAGAGCAATAAAGGAAATATAAAAGTCTGGCATCTTGGATTGCATTTATTCCCTTTGATAAATAGTAAAGCAATAGAAGATTTCTTTCATAACAGTACTTATCAGATCTCCAGGGAATTGGAATTTGCAAATAAATCAGAAGACCTTTTAGAGGATATTGAAAAGTTTAAAGATCTTAACAAAAGTGCTGCGGTTTTAAATCTGCTAAACCAGTTTCACAAGACTCTTAAGAAAGCTGATGAGCCTGGGGAAAACCCATTTTTGCACAAGATTATTAATTGGTCTGAATCTAACTATCATGAGAGTATTACCCTTGATCAGGGTGCTGCGGCTGTCCATCTAAGCAGATACCATTTTGCCAGAAAATTTAAGAGCCACACAGGTTCGACTTATATGGAATATCTCAATAATTTGAGACTCGAGAGCAGTTTGCAGAGTTTAAATGCTGGTTGTTCTGTCTCGGAAACAGCAGAAAGATCAGGCTTTTCAGATGTGTCCTATTTTATTAAAAAATTCAGATTGACTTATGGCCATACTCCATTGGAATATCAAAAAAAATAGGTGAAGAATAATTCATCACCATTACTGAGAACATATTCTCTTTCCTGTTTTAAGTGCCTTCTCTAATTGAAAAAGTAGTTACAGATATCTCTTTTAATTTGATACGCAATTTGCAGTCCTTGATATGTTCATCTTTCAGCCTGGCAAGATTTTCTGAAACCGATGTTCTAAAAACTTCTACTTTACTATCTTTAAAGTCAAATGATGATAAATCGAAAGTACAGTCTTCTACTGTATTTTCCCTGTTGATAGCTACAATGATCAGTACCTGTAATTGTTTATTGTAAGCTGAAACAATATTTGAACTGGTACTTTCAATGATCGTGAAATTTTTCTTGATAAACTTACTGTAATTGCTGAATGCGTAGTATTGCCTGGTTATCCAGAATTCTTCACTTCCTTTGAAATCGGCATGAATTAGGCCGTGATTATGTTTTCCCTCTTCATCTTCTACGGCTTGCCAGTATATCCAGGCTGTGGAATTCATTTCATTGAGATAGTCATGGATGTTTCCTGCCAGATCCAGCGCGCTGTCCATATCACTATGGTTATGAGGATTTATTCCCCCGTACGAGACTTCGGACATCCATAGCTTTTTATTGTCCTTTTTTGCAATGGATTTTAAGAATAAGCGACTCTTCTTGTCCCCTGAGTAGGCATGCGTATTCAATTGTGATACACAGGATTTTATTTCGTCGCTATAACAACCATAGGAATAAATTGAATCAAAAACACTCCACCCTTCAGGAGCGGCAATCGTTGTCTGTAATAAATCTTTTTTCCTAAGTCTTTCAGCAGTTTCTCTGATAATTTCCATTTGTTTATCAGTGTCAAAAAAACAACCTTCCTGATCATTATCACTATGCCACCAGCAGGATATGGGCTCGTTAAATGGTGATAATGAATTGAATACAAGGTCGAAATTCTCTTTGAAATACTTTATAACCTCTGTCATGAATTCGGCGAAATCTCCATACATATCATCTTTAAGATTATTTCTTCTGTCTTTTGCTCCAGCTGATGATCGGTTTTTTGTCATCCAGACAGGAGGAGCATTGGAGAAAGCTTCAAAGATATCAACACCCCTATCCCGGGCTTTGAAGAGGAATTTTCTTTGGCCGGCATCAGCATCCATGTTCCATTCGTCTGGTCCCGACTGGTAGCATGGTATATCTGCCCCGAATCGAAGATTCTTTTTATTTGGAGGGTTCTCTCCTCCGCCTATGTTGTATCTGATAATATTCATACCCAACCCTTTTACATCATCAAAAAGCAGATCTGAAATTTGATCAATTTTCTTTTCATTTTTCCAAGTCCCCAGTACATTTGCCCACCAGCAAAGCGAAGTTCCCCAGCCCTCTATTTTCTGCATTTTTTTTTGCGAATCAATAATTATTTTCATTACTTCTCTCTTTTAATTGTTATTGTACAAACAGATACCGGATTCTCGTTCAATGAAAGTATATGATCATTCTTATTATCGTTTTTTCATGTTGTCAAATAAAAAAGCTCATTTTTTAAACTAATTTCTTTTTTCTTGACATAAGATTCAATATAGATTTATTCTAAATGAAACCGATTTCAGAAACCGATTTCAAAATCTGTTTCATTGGAGTAGTTTTGAAGTTGAGTAGGATTATGATTTTATTGGCGCTGTTTTCTTCGATGATAGCTTGCCAGACGAAACAGGAAGATATTGTGGATGCAATCGATATTTCAATTGATGAAAATGTGATTTATCAGAAAATTCATCATTTTGGTAGTTCAGCGGCATGGTGGGCTCAAGCAGTGGGGCAGTGGCCCGATGTAGTAGTCGACGAGATTATGGATCTTCTCTATGACAGGGAAAAAGGGATAGGTCTGAATCTGATCAGATACAACCTTGGTGGCGGAAAGGCGAATGCCATAGTTACCGATCCCCTTAGACGTGCAGAGACCCTGGAGGTCTCTTCCGGTGTTTTAGATCTGGAAAGAGATGCCGCAGCCATACGAATCATTGATGAAGCTGTCGAAAGAGGGGCGGAAGTCGTACTTTTTGCCAACTCTCCTCCTGATAGATTGACAGTAACTGGTGCTCCGACGGGAAATGGAAGGAAAACCAACTTGGCTTCAGGTAAAGAGAGGGATTTTGCCCGATATCTGGTCGATACAGCGGAATTTCTGAAAGAGAAGAAAAACTGGCCCATACACGATATCAGCCCTATCAATGAGCCGCAGTGGAACTGGGCACCTAAAAACGGACAGGAGGGGTGTCGTTATTCTCCTGAAGAAGCCTACCTGGTTATTCGGGCTCTCTATGAGGAGCTGAAGGAACGCGATCTTGATTACTCCATATCGGCGATCGACTCCGGTGAGATGAAATTGTCATCTAACAAGAAATACCTGCAACTGATATTTGATGATCCCGAGTTGAGAAAAGCAATCAGTCATTATGCCGTTCATTCCTACTGGTCGTCGGCTATGGACAGGGAGAGCCTTTATAAGTATATGAACAAAAACTATCGGGAGATCGAACTCTGGATGACTGAGTGGACTGAGATGAGAGGTGGAAAGGATCTGACCATGGATGCAGCCCTGGTACTTGCCTCGACGGTTCATGAGGATATGGTTATCACCAACGCCAGCTCATGGCAGAAATGGATAGCTCTTTCTCCTTATGACTACAGGGACGGTCTTATCTACATGAATTCTATTACTAAGAGTTATGAAATATCTAAAAAACTTTGGACGTTGGGAAATTGGTCAAAATTTATCAATCCTGGTGCTAGAAGAATAGATGTATCCCTGTCTCAGGCCAATAAACTGCTGGTCTCTTCATTCAGGAATATGGACGGAACAGTCATTACGGTTCTGGTAAACAGAAATGAAAACCTGGCGAGGCTTGTTGACTTTTCCCAATACGGAGGTTCAGCTGATGAAATGGGTGTCTATGAAACTTCCGGGCTGAGGAATCTTGACCAGGTATACTCAGGGGGAATCGGGGAAGTTACCGTACCTCCGCAAAGTATAGTCACTGTTCTTATTCAATGAATCTGACATCTTGTAAAAGATGATTTAGATAAAAAAAATTGGAGGATTAAAGAGTATGAAAAAATTGTTTGTTATTGCAATGATTCTTGTTATCGCTTCCGGTCTCTATGCCGGCGGGCAGCAGGAAGAATCTAAGACAGATGAACCTGCCAAACTGGTTATGGCGATTTGGGGTGGAGATAGTGATGTCGCGGCTGTTAACAAAATGCTTTCGTCAGTGGAAAATTCCCTTGAAGGAATCGAAGTGGAGGTTCTTCTTCTCGCCGATTTCGATAAAACCATTACTACGAGAATAGTCGGTGGACAGCAGATTGATATCATGGCTGTAGCTGAAAGCGTTCATCAGTTTTCTTCGAGAAACCAACTTGTTTCCCTGAATGATTTAATTGAGGATGAAAAGCTCGATATGGCTAAAAGATTCGGAGCAAACAGAAACCTTTATGCCAGAGATGGTGAGATTTTTGCTCTTCCTCTTAGAGGCGGGCCAATGGTTGTCTACTGCAACATGGATCTGCTCGAAGAGAAACCCGGAGTTGACTGGACTTTTGAGCAATTTGCCGAAGCAGCAGTAAAAGCTTACAAAAAGGGTGGTACGACAGCTCAGACTCAATGGGGATTCGTTCCTGCAGGTAATGGAACCTGGTGGCCATGGTACACAAGCTTCATCTATGCAGCCGGAGGTTCTATCCTCGATGACGCCGGGAATCCCAATTTCGATGATCCCGCGACAATCGCAGGGCTGAAAAACTATGTCTCTTTTATACATGAAACTCAAGTCGGACCTTCCCCACTGGAAATGTCTGATATAGGACAGACTTCGCCTGATCCCGTATTTAATTCCGGTAAAGCGGCAATGATCACCACAGGCTGGTGGAATGTCGGTAGTCTTCAGGACGCCGACTTCAATTGGGATGTCGCGCCGATACCCAATGGGAAAGGCAATGGAACTGTCATGTTCGGTCAGGGGCTTGCAGTGACTTCAGTCTCTGAGAACAAAAAGGCAGCCTTTAAGGTGATCGAAGCTCTTACGAGTGTTACAGCCCAGGAATCCATCGTGGCTTCCAAATGGGATATTCCTTCTAATGTGGAAGTACTCTCTTCCGATCTATTTCTCAACGCCGACTGGTCCTCTAACAAAATCGATATGGGTGCCGTGGCCGATGCCATTTCAAAGGGAGCGATTTCTCTTCCCTATAACCCGGACTGGAATCAAATGCATGATGTGATCGGTAATGTTATCAATGAAGTTCTGTCGGGCAATGTAGCTGTCAATGAGGCCGCTGTCAGAATCCAACAGGAGTTGAACAGTCAGGTTTTCACAGACTGATATTTGCCGGGGTTGTTTACAGCCCCGGCAATAATTGGAGTTTTAATGTTAAAAGTAGTATCTAAAGTGCGTTTGAGGGAAAATATCTGGTTCTGGATATTCATCTCTCCCTGGATTATAGGTCTATGTGTTTTTACGCTCGGGCCCCTCATCATCTCTATAATTATGAGTTTTGCTGAATGGGATATTTTCAACCCTCCGAAATATATCGGTTTTAAGAATTATGTTGATCTCATTCAGAAAGACACCATTTTTATCAAGGCTGTTAAAAATACCATCTTTTACGCACTGGCCTCAAATGTGCTGACCATGACCGGTTCACTTGGGATCGCTTATTTTCTGAACAAGCCTCTTAAAGGGATCAGTGTCTACAGGATCCTCATATATCTTCCCAGCGTCATTCCCGTCGTGGCGATTGCCATGCTTTTCAGACGTGTTTTTTCTCCAAACGGATTTCTAAATACGGTTCTGGGATTCCTGGGGATCGACGGGCCGGTCTGGCTGCTTAATCCCGATACGGTCTTATGGGCCTTGGCTATTATGTCTCTTTGGGGAATCGGAGGGAGCACCATTTTGCTGCTCGCCGGTATGAAGGGGATACCTGTTGAGCTTTACGAGGCGGCGCAGATCGACGGTGCCAATCCTTTCAAAACTTACTTCAAGATCACTCTGCCCATGCTCTCTCCGGTTATCTTCTTCAATATGATAATGGGACTAATCGCCGGATTACAGACTTTCGGCCAGGTGTATATCATGACCCAGGGACTGGGCGGACCTGACAATGCTTCCATGATGATAGTTCTGCATTTGTATAATCACGCTTTCAAGTATTTTAATATGGGATATGCCTCGGGAATTGCCTGGATCCTCTTTGCAATGATTATGGCTTTAACTTTAATTGTTTTTAAATCCTCGTCAATGTGGGTTTATTACGAAAGTGAGGTGAAAAGATGATCAGAAATAATAACCTTTTAGAACGGACTGTGAGCTATCTGTTTCTGATAATAGTGGCGGTTGTTCTGCTTATGCCATTCCTTTACATGATTTCAATAGCGCTTTCATCGGACAAGACCGTGGCGGAAAATGCCTTTACCATTCTTCCCGGAGAGTTTGTCTTTTCCAATATCGTGAAGATACTCACTGAAACCCAGGTGAGCCGATATTTCTTTAATTCGCTGATCATCTGTCTATCCGCTATGGTCGGCCAGATTCTTGTCAGCTCCTTCGTGGCTTACGGTTTCGCCAGATTTCGTGCAAGAGGGAAAAACATCGTGTTCATGTTGCTGCTGGCAACTATGATGATCCCCGCGGAAGTGACTATGATTCCCCAATTTCTCATATTCAGAGAACTGAAAATGATAGACACACTCTTTCCTATGATCATCCCCAATTTTTTTGGAGGAGCCTTCAATATTTTTCTTCTGCGCCAAAGCATTATGCGTATTCCCTATGCATTTGATGAAGCGGCCATCGTAGAAGGAGCCAGTTATCCACGAATTTGGGCGAATATGATTCTTCCCATGATCAAACCGATACTTGTGGCAATAGGGATCTTCACGTTCAGCTGGAACTGGGGGTGGTTTACCGGGCCGCTTATCTATCTTAGCAGTTCGACAAAATTCCCCCTGGCTCTAGGATTGTATTTTTTTACAGAAACCTCCAATAAAGGAGCGATTCCCCCGTGGAACCTGATTATGGTGACATCGCTGATACTGGCCCTGCCAATGCTTCTGGTGTATGCTCTCGGTCAGAAATATGTTTACAGTGCCAATATTGGCGCCGGAAGCACTTTGAAATAAAATTATAAGATAAACAAGGATTGTATAATGGGCTCATTCACAATTAAAAAAGAGAATTTTCTCCTCGATAAAGAACAGTTCAAACTGATATCGGGAGGGATGCATTATTTCCGCATTCCCAGGCAATACTGGCGGGACCGCCTGGAGAAGCTGAAAATGATGGGGTGCAATACTGTGGAAACCTATATTCCATGGAACCTCCATGAACCATCGCCGGGAGTTTTTGATTTCTCGGGCAATCAGGATGTTATCTCCTTTGTCAAACTGGCGCAGGAGCTGTCTCTCTATGTCATTTTGAGACCAACCCCCTACATATGCGGTGAATTTGAATTCGGAGGTCTCCCCTGGTGGCTTCTGAAAGATAGAACTATGAGGATCCGGAGTACTCATGAGGGGTTTTTAAAGGCTGTGGACCGCTATTACGATAAGCTCATCCCTCTATTGGCAGAACTTCAGATAAGCCGGAAAGGACCGGTACTGGCTTTTCAAATAGAGAACGAATACGGTTATTACGGGAATGATAAAGAGTACCTGGAATTTCTGAGTCATGGGCTAACGGGAAGAGGGATTGATGTCCCTCTTTTCACTTCCGATGGACCGTGGGGCAAACACCTTGAATACGGCATGGTACCGGGAGTTTTGCAAACAGCCAATTTCGGTTCCAATGGGGCGAATCATTTCAGGAAACTGAAGGCACTTCAGCCTGATAAACCACTTGTCTGCATGGAGTTCTGGATGGGATGGTTTGATGCCTGGGGTGATGAACACCATACGCGTGATGCGGCTGATGCAGCTGAGACTCTTGATGAGATCCTCAGAGAAGGCCATGTCAATTTGTATATGTTTCACGGGGGAACCAATTTTGGATTCACTTCCGGTGCCAACTATTACGGGGAGTATAAACCTGATGTGACCTCATACGATTACGATGCCCCTCTTTCGGAAAACGGTGAACTGACAGAGAAATTTCATGCATTCAAGAGTGTCATTGGGAAATACACGAAGATCCCCAGGATCAATCTATCGGAAAAAATTTCGATCTTGCCCCCTCGGGAGATCAATGTTATAAAAAGATCCGCCCTTTACTCTCAACTGGATAAAATATGTATGGAACTGGAACGGGGCAGAGCTTATTCCATGGAGGACCTCGATCAGGGATACGGCTATATAAATTATCGAATCGATGTCCAGGGATCTGATAGGGAAACTATGCTGTCTCTGGACCGCTGTGCCGACCGAGCGCTAATATTTCTCGACAATGAATTGATAGCTGAGCGGGAAACGGCAAATATGAATGTAGATGTGAAACTGGAACTTGATGAGAGTAATCACAGGTTGGATATTCTGGTGGAGAACCAGGGTCGCGTGAACTTCGGACATAAAATGAATTCTCAGAGAAAGGGTATCGATGGGGCACTTTTAATCAATGGATGTGAGACAGGGCCTGTTTGCCATTTTCAGCTTCCTATGGATTCGCCTCCGTCCATCGGGACCTGGGACGATTTCGATTCCAAAGAACCGGGATTTCACTACTTTGAATTTGAGCTGTCCCTCTCTGAAGAGGGTTACTGCGATACATTCTTCAATATGGATGGATGGGGAAAGGGAGTTGTTTTTGTCAATGGGAGAAATATCGGGCGGTTCTGGGATGTCGGACCTCAGAAGACACTCTACGTACCCGGACCCTTTCTGAATGAGGGAAAGAATGAAATCATCGTTTTTGAGACAGAGGGTAAATACCAGCGGACAATCTCTATGATTGACAAACCTATAATTGGTTTATAAGATGATTTATATAATTACCTATGAATATAAATGACAAAGCTATCACAATTTACGATATAGCCAGGGAAGCGGAAGTCTCTCCCGCAACAGTTTCCAGAGTACTAACGGGGAAAGCCAAAGTACGTCAGGATAAGGCTGATCGGATCCGAAAAGTGATGGATGATTTGGACTATCATCCCAATCTGATGGCAAGGAACCTTCAGGCCAGTGAATCGAAAACGCTGGGAGTCATTCTTCCCGACATTTCCAACCCTTTTTTTGCCGAATTCTTTCTGGAAGTAGAAAGCTATGCTTTGACACTGGGTTATACCGTATATCTCTGTAATACCATGAATAATGCCTATCAGGAACTTGGCAATGTGGAATCGATCTACCTGCAGTCTCTATTGGAACGGCGAGTGGACGGGATCCTTTTCATGGGAGGAAGAATAAACGACAAAAATCATTCGGAAGAGCAAATTGAGGAGATGAGGATCACCTGCTCCAAAGTGCCTTTGATTATGATCAACGGGCGGATGAACGGAGTCGACAGCTATATTGTAAAGACTGATGAACGGGCGGGATTTATTCAAATGGTAGAATATCTGATCTCTAAAGGCCATAGAGATCTGGCCCTGATCGGAGGTATTAAAGGTATGTTGCCAGCTGATTTGAAGATTCGGGCTTTTCATGATTTGATGAAGAAAAAAGGGCTCTCGACGAAAGAGGAGTGGATCCTTCCCGGAGGATTCTCAATTGAGTCGGGTGAGGAGATGTTCGATCAGATTCTCGGTTTAAAGGAAAAACCTTCCGCTATCGTCTGCATGAATGATTCTGTGGCAATAGGTGTTCTGAGACGTGCTCTGAAAGAGGGAATCAAAATTCCAGATGAGATGTCCATATCGGGATTTGACAATATATCCATCGCAGCACATCTCTTTCCTTCCCTGTCCACGGTCAGTCACAATTTCCCTGCATTGGCCAGAAAAGCTCTCGACGCCTTTCTCGATATCAAAGCAGGTAAGAAAACTGCAAAAATATCTGTAATGCCAATGGAGCTGTTGATTCGGGAATCGACGGGACCACTGTCCTGAATCTTTCGATAATAATATACACCGCAGGTAATATCTTTTAAATTTCTACTGAAATCTAAGTTCATCATAGAATTGGTTAATCCGATCAAATCTTTTTATTAAAGGGCATGTTTTTAACTTCTTTGATTGAAATTGAATAACAGTTTGGTTTTTTTGGTCATCATCAAACTTATTATCAGTCCATTAATAATTAAAAAGATAAAACTGATAAGACCCTGGTAAATTGCAATTCCATAAATTGCCCAAAGAATACCAATTACAGAAATAGAAGTAACAACATAAAATGCCCATTTTCTATTTTTCCAAAGTCCTTGTGCTAAAAAGTATATTAGAAATGAAAACACTATAAATATAATCCCAGTAATTCTGACTTGTCCTTTACTCATTCCTTCTCCAAAAATCTGTTTTGCTTTTTCAGCAAATACAATATCAAACAAACCGGCAGCACAAATTACAAACGAAGCGATGTAGTAATATATAGAAATTATTTTTGACATTCACTCTTCTCCAATGATCGTTTTTAAGTACCATACATCAGTGCTTTATGATGAACCTGATAATTATTGCGTTTTCCATTAGAGACTCATCCATAGTAAGAGAACAGTGTGAATTCAATTGCGTAGTTCATAGTGATATGGAAAACTTTTCACATTGCTTAAAAGTCACATTGAAATACCAATGGGTATAAATCACTGTATGTTGCAAATTGTAAATCCGATTTACAATTTGCATTAAATAGCCTATGCTTCCTATATGAAGGTTAAACGAATATTAGCTGATACTTTACTGGAAAGAAGTAAACAATACCCTGTTATAGCAATTGTCGGTCCCAGACAATCTGGAAAAACAACACTTGCTCAATTCTCCTTTCCCCAAAAGAAATATATTTCTCTGGAAGATTTTGATAATAGAGAGTTTGCGATTGATGATCCGAGAGGATTTCTCGCAGGAATTAAAGATGGAGCGATTTTAGATGAAATTCAACGTGTTCCTCAGCTTTTATCTTATTTGCAGACAGAAGTTGATAAAAATCCCGAACCCGGCAGATTTATCCTCACTGGTTCAAATCAATTTCTATTGATGAAAGGAATCTCTCAATCTCTAGCTGGACGTATTTCAATAAATAGATTACTTCCTTTTTCATTAGAAGAATTGGATAACACAATCTATAAACCTGAATCTATTGATCACTTCCTGTATAGAGGAGGATATCCTCGAATATATGATCAGAACCTTGATAGCCGGGACTGGTACTCAAATTATCTGAATACATACTTTGAGAAAGATTTAAAAGATTTTATCCAGGTTTCTGATTTAAGTTCTTTTCGTAAATTATTGGTTTTGCTGGCCTCTTCATGTGGCCAGCTTCTGAATTTGTCTTCTATTGGCAACAGCATTGGAGTCAGTCATAATACGGTGAAATCATGGATTGCTGCTTTAGAAGCCAGCTATTTGGTATTTCTTTTGCAGCCATATCATAATAATTATCAGAAAAGAGTTATCAAGAGTCCAAAAATCTACTTTTATGATACTGGTCTTGCTTCTACTTTGCTAAAACTTAAAGAACACAGTCAACTTACTGATCACTATATAAGAGGGGCATTGTTTGAGAATTGGACAATTATCGAATATGTTAAAAGCCAACTTAACCGAGGCCTTGAATCTGACTGTTATTTCTGGAGGGATCATACAGGTAACGAAGTTGATCTTTTAATAGAAACAGCCATTGGTCCTCATCCTGTTGAGATTAAATCTGCTAAAACAATTAAACGTGACTTTTTTAAAGGATTGGAACACTTTTCAAAAGTTGCGGGAACATCACATTCTACACTTGTTTATGGTGGTGATCAAAACCAGGAACGCAGTGATACAACTGTTATTCCCTGGACAAATTGGCCTGGGAATCTAGAAGGCTCTTAGACATATGTATAAGATAGTAACCTCGCTTGCTTGGAGCTCTTTCCCGATCGAACCCCATGAGTTTATAAAGACACCGGAGATAGCTCCGAAGTGTCTTTGTTCGTTAAGGATGCGGCAAAGCCGCTTTTTTCTTCGAATAAAAAAAAAGAAGCACTGCATGCAAAGAGTCTTGTTTTCAAATTCGGGGCTCCCCCTTCGGGGCCACGTCCATTAGCTTTAATCCTCGCCAGCTCGGCGCTCATTCCCGATCGAGCCCCATTACTCCAAAAAAAAAGAGCATCGCGAATGCGATACTCTTTAATTTGGAGGTAATGGGGCTCGAACCCATGACCTCATGGCTGCCAGCCAGGCGCTCTAGCCAACTGAGCTATACCCCCAAAAGGTTTTTTGGAATTAACCAAATCTGAAAAGATAATAGATTCTATTAGATAATCTGTCAAGATTTTATCTGGGTTGTGAAATAAATAAATTATTATCTATTCAAAATAACCCAACCATTTGAACATATTTCTCTAATAGTTTAAATTATATAGTGCAGTGGATTAATTAAGTTTAACTAATTCGTAATATAAGAGATATATTTCAGGAGGAAATTAATGGATCCAAAAAGATCTCTTGGGATCGGTATGAAACCCGATGAACCAGGACAGCGGGAACGCATAATAAGATACATCAATCTTAAACTAGCTTCCATGGGGCTTCCATACAGTAATAGTACAGATGTTATGGATATCGATATTGCACACGATCTTATCGAAAACTACAAAGAAAAAAACAGACTACTTTCAACTTATCTTTGTCCGGTTGATAAGCGTATTCAGGATTTTATCAATAGATATCTTTCTGATCTCAAGCCGGAAGATATTGTCGAACTACCGACAGATGCACTTATATTAGATAGGTACGGTCTTTCCAGAGAATTATCCGTTCCACCGGATAAAAATGAATTTATTACTGATATTATAAGTTCGTATAGAGTAAAACAGGGTGTGCTTCACAATCCTAAAAATGATAGAAGAACTACTAAAGGTTCTTTTCATATTGCAGAGGGTGGACTTCCTGTTCCCTTCGATAAAAAATCTGTTCCTAAGCAGACTTTCGCATACCTTTTAAAAGAGGCGCTTACAAACGCTCCGGATGTTTTAAAGGAACTTCCTTTTACAGCATCACAAAAAGAAAAAGCAAAAGTATTTTTATCATTACTTCTCAGACCTGTTGTAGTCCCTGAAGTTGAAGGATTTACAGAAAGAAAAACTCTTGAAGTACGATTTTTTGCTCCGGGGAACATGGTTTGTAACCTGGACTTTGTCGAATCTATTTTCGGAAATGCCGGAGATCCTTATCTACCGGAACATGATGCGGCTCTTGATCCCGATCATTGGACCGGTCATACAGGTTGTGTTATTCTGGCTCCGCATTTAACAACGATTACTAAAGTCGCTGCCGGATTGCCTAATGTCAAATATGCAACTGATAGACAGAAAGCCGAAGGCATGTGCTGGAAATCAGAAGAAGAACTGTACAATGACGGTGTTCCATTCAAGTTAACTGCCAGAGATGACAGTGGAGTTATTGTTACTCTTATTGCGGATAACTATTTCGGTTACTGTAAAAAAGAAGTTAAAACCCAGATTGGCTATTCTGCCAACCTTCTCGGTCTTGCTGAAGAAGAACATGCCGGTGGAGCTTTGGCTTTCCCAAGTTTCAATCTCGGTACTCATTTTCGTCCTGACAGCAATATGCATTTTCTACATCTTGAGAAAGATCATTCATTTGATAACTTTAAAAAGGTATTGGGAGATAATCTCATTATCCATGAAGATGGTTATGGTTTAGATAGAAATTTCAGCAATATTGTTTATATTCCTGAAGATGCTGCCATCGATCTGGAAGCCCAAAGAGCTCATTGGGAAATAGATGGGAAAGAAAAATCTATAAGAATACTTCCTGAGAACTTTTATGTACATCCTTCGGGATATCGTGTTCATATGGAAAAACATCCCGCATCTCCCGCATGGAGATTGGTCGGAACCGTTTCCGAGCCGACTTTCTGTCATAAACCATGTACAGTCTCCGGTGGTGGAAAATCTGAAATTTCTAAATCTATAAATGATGCGATGACTTTCGGTTCAGTATTTGTCGGTAATTTCCAGGAAGATATGGATAAAACTGAAGAGGTCATCAACTACAACTACGGTGAACGCTTCAAACCTGAATATCGCAAAACTTTGAAACCCGGTCATACTACCAGGCCTTTGCTCAGTGGTGATAGATCCCTGGGATCAGTAATTAAACTACTGTCTCCTTCAACTAATAATACTGATGTTTTTAATACATGGCTTGAGACAATTTCTCTCCGTGTAAAAGCTATAGTTTTTGTCGTAAAGAGATTTTATGAGCCAGAATGGGGTGACAACTGGAGAGAAAAATTTTCAGTTAATATCATCAACAGTGAGCCCGGACATGTTCTTCGTTATATGAATAGAGAACTCGTCGGTAGTTACCTCAAAGTGGGAACAAACAAAAGTGGTAGCTGGGTAACTAATAAATTGAGACAGGATTACATGCCTGCAGTGAAAGTTCAGATGGAAGATGATATTTCAGCTTCTATAGTTGTTCCTTCATCTCAGATAAAAGGTCTGTCAGAGACTAGTGTTAATCCAAGTGTCAAAATAGTGGAAAACTGTGAAAACAGATTTTTCCAGAGACCTGACGATGCCGTACACAGAGGATTAGATAAACAGGCTGAAGCTGACCTCGCTTCAAGTGGAAACTTCATCTGTAACTTTGAACCTTTGAAAAAAGCAGAGGCTGTTGAGCTCTTTGAGAAGACTGCTGGATTTTATGCTTATACACAACCTATTCAGGATGTGATCAGAGATGTAAAAGATAATGCAAAAGAAGATGAATACTTCATTGCATCATCTCACCCTAGAATGGTAAATGGAGCTCCTACCAAGAATCCTAGATATTTGCAGGTAAGACCGGATCTTATTGATGGAACTACTAGATATCTCGGTGAAGTGGGAATGAAGCTCTTTAGAGAAATTCCTGTAGGAGAACCTCTATCCATACCTGTAAACGCAGTTCTGGCCGGAAGAAGAAATAACCCGGCTGACCACAAAGCGGGAATCAGGCCTCTAGCTGTTTACGGACCAATTCACTTCCAGGAACTTCCTGAACTGTTTATGGACTTTGTATGCAGCCTGACAGGTAAATCTCCTTCTACAACAGGTGCCGGTAGCGAAGGTGCTTTGACAAAAGCTCCTTTTAACGCATTGGCAGCGACAAGTGACCTCAACAATGCATTATTATCTTTCATCCTGACTGGTTACAGCGGTTATACTTCAGCTGCCGGATACATCGGTACTGATTATAAAGTTGATCACGATATCAGCCTTCTTGTACCTGAGTTGTGGAGTCGAATGTCCCAGGAAGAAAGAGATCCATACAACCTGATGAAACAGGGTCTTCTTGAAAAAGTTGACGATTTTGAATTCGAAGGAAAGAAAATACTCGGTAGCCGATTGGGATACAGGTTAAATAAAGAATTCCTCAGTGAGTTTATGGGACGAATCTTTGACAACCCGGAAGTTGTTTTTGATGAAAACATGCTGAAACCGGAACTTCAGAGTATGGAAGATTATGTTGATGGTATCAACAACATTGTTGAGACTCAGCAGAAAGTTGCTAAATCCTACATAGAAGATGGCAGTGTGGACGCTGCGATTCCTCCAATGAAAGCGATTCTGCATATAATGGCAGAAGGTTCATATGAAGGGAAAACAGCCGATGATCCTGAAATCAGAAAGTTATTTGATAGAGATTATGTAATGAATAGCGACTGGTACAAAGCCAGACTTAAACGATTCCAGGATAACAGAGTTAATCAGGTCAAATCCAGTATCGAATATATGGAAAAATTCCTTGGTTCTGAAAGACATAAAGATGAAGCTATGAGACTTGGCATTCCAACAAGAATGGAAAAGGCAAAAGTTAAGCTGAAAGAAGTTCAGGCGAAATCGTATCTGAAAACTATTGAAGGTACTATAGGACTCGATCCTCTTTACAGATAGTTAGTTTTGATATGAACCCCTTTTGTTGGACAAATTCCATCAGAAGGGGTTTTTTTTGTATATTCTCCGGGCAAAAAAAATCCCTGCAGAATATGCAGGGAGTCATATATCATATTGATATTAAAATACGTATCTGATTCCTAGAGCTCCAGAGCCATGGAAATACAATAATCTAACACCATCGAAATCCAATTTTACTCCTAAACCACCTTCTATAAATAGATTTAAAGGTATATCCCGGAATGTGTATTCCATTCTTACTTGTCCTAGAATATCCAGGTCCAGACCTCCAAACCAGTCTATATCCAGATACACTGCCGGTCCAACTGAAATAGGGAACCTTTCTCCTTCAATATCTGGAGTTGCTATTGTAAACATAGGAGATAGGCCGATAGTAAAATCCCTGTAATGGCTGGCCACTATAAAATTCAGTTCAAATGCATCTGATGGTCGCCATCCCGCGGTCAGTCCTGTCGGGTATCCAAGAATAACACCGGCCTTCAGTTTACCTTCATTTGCAAAGATCGATGTTGTTGTCAGTAGCAATATTGCTACAATAAAAAGTACTTTTTTCATGTGAATTATCCTTTAACTTTTTGTTCTAATTTTAGTATAAAACAAAAAATACAGCTTTACCTACAATTTTTTCACATCGGAACAGGCGTTATTAATGTTCTCAAATAGCTGTTCTATCAAATCTGAAGCCAGAGAGGAGAAAGCTATTCGGATCATTTTTCCGATTGCCATAACACCTGTATCGTAGTTTTTGAGTAAGACCTGACGAACTTCTTCCGCATCTATTCCTTTTAATTCCAGGCACATGAAGTAACCTGAATTGTAGGGAACAATGTCAAAATAATCGCTCTCAGTGTATTTTTTCTGAATAATCTCTTTCACTTTGTTATATCTGTAATTTAGGAGTTCAAATTTTCTCTCTTTATCCTCTTTGTAATCTGGAGAATTATAGGCAGCATAGAGTAGTGACTGAGAAAGATGAGCGCAGTTCGAAACATTTCCTCGTACAGCTCCTGCAGCTTTATCTTCCAAAGCACCACAGATCTCATCATTTATCAGTTTGTTGGAAAATGTTACAAATCCGACTCGGAATCCCCATGCATAATCTTCCTTTGTCGCACCATCAACTTTTACGGCAAGCACATTTTTGTGGAGAGTAGCCATCGGTGTAAATATCGATTCCCTATAAATACCCGGTTCATATACCAGCCCGAAATAGGCGTCATCAGTAACAAGTACGATCTTTTTACCATTGTCTGCAGCCTTTTTAATAATCGATGTAATTTCTTTTACTTCTTTTTCAGTCGGAGTATATCCCGTCGGATTGTTGGGAAAGTTTAATAATAGAATCTTCTTCTCACCGGGAGCATTTAGTTTTTCTTCAAGTCCCTTTGTGTTAAAACCTTTGTTTTCAAATAGAGGGAATTGATCGAGTTTACCACCATATCCGTTTTCAAAGAGCAATTTGTAATTCCCCCAGAATAGATCTGGAATAATTATATTGTCTCCTTCATTTACAAATAGGTATCCGCAGATACTCAGTCCGTGAGTCAGCGCATTTGTAACAACAGGCCTACTGATCTGATGGTTTTTCAGAGATGGATTTTTTTCACGTATAATTCCCTGCCAGATATCTCTGAGTTCTGTTTTTCCGTAACTGGACGCATAGGGATATACTTCCTCAGGAGGCATATTCAGCTTTTTATCAATAGCATTGAGCCGTAGAGGGGATCCATCATCTTCTGTCGCCATTCCGATAGAGGCATTGATTTTTTTCCCTTTGGCATCGAGCCCCTGTCTGACGAGACCTTTGCCCGGAAAAAAGATATTCCTTCCTTTTTCTGAAAGGAGGTCAAAAATGACAGGATTGTTTTCTTTAATAATCTGGTTGAGTTTTTCAGCCTGTGGATTCATTTGTTGTCCTTTTAATCTGTAAAAGTTATATAATTGGTTGTTGCTTTGGATAAGTCACTATAATATCCTCTCAGTTCTTCGGGAAGATAGATTGCGATCTGATACATCATTTCATCTGCCATATTCTGACGGTCTTCACTGTTTATCCGCCCTTCCTCTTTCTTTTCAACATAAAAGGGCCGACCGACCTTAATTTGTACATCAGTTCTTTTCAGTTTTCGGGAATTTGTCTTCAAGTCGATAATTCCCCAGTGAACCATTGGTATTATAGGGACTTTTTTTTGTGTCGCAATAAAAGTTGTTCCCGCTTTACCGCGCAGGAGTTTTCCGTCTTTACTCCTTGTTCCCTCTGGAGCAATACAGAGGAAATTGCCCTCTTCCAGTACATTGAAGCATTTTTTCATAGCCTGCATGTCCGCAGCACCCCTTTTGACGGGAATGGCTCCCCATGTGCTTAGAATTGTACGTGTAAAAAACTTATCAAAAAGCTCTGCTTTGGCCATGGCTATGGTTTTTCGAGGGCGAAGATTGACATAAAATAGGGGGCCTTCAAGAGTAGTCACATGATTGGTAATTAGAATAGCAGGACCCTTAAGAGGAATTTTATTAAGATCCCTTTTGTCTATTTTACAAAACAGATCCAGTATTGATCGAATCAGGCTATTGATAACTCGCTCTTTTAATGTCATTTAATCTCTCCAATTTAGATTATGAGTAAACCGTAAGCAGATAAAATTGAAAAAAGTTCAGAAGACAGAAACTGATCAAAATCAATTGAATTCTTTTCTGATATTTTTTCTATATCTATGGTTGTTACCTTACTATGTTCTCTAATATTACACAATTCTGTGACTTCTGACAGGAAATTCCACTCTCTTTTATCAGCTTTTATTTTTTCTGCACCATCTATATCGTAGAGCATGATAAATCCATCTTTATAGCGGAGTTTTCCACCAACCCAAAGGAATTGGGATGAGTTGTGAAGATTCAGTTCGCTATGAGTCTGCTCTATTATTTTTGCAATAAAATTTTTCTTTACTGTCGTTTTAGGTGTCTTGAAATTGAACCAGTTGTTTACAGATTTGTTCAATTCCCTTCCAATCATGAAGTTGGACAATGCCTGTTTCAGGCCTGTCGAATAGATTGATGGATCATAGTTTGTTCCATCAGAATAAAGCAGATCGTTTCTGGCAAAAGAGCCCCGGTCAGGACCGGTAATTCTTATTCCGAATTTCTGTGGCTGACAGCCTACAGGACTGTGTGCTGTCAACGCAAACTGATGCCAGAATGCCGAGTCCACTAAACCCTCTTTAAAGAGCTGCCGAACATTTTCCAATGCGTCTATAATCTCAACTTCTCTCTGACCGGGAAAACCATACATAAGATAAGTGTGAACCATTATTCCTGCAGAGCTAAGTGCAGCTGTTACTGACGAGACCTGTTCAACAGTAACTCCTTTATCTATTTTGCTTAATAACCTGTCTGATGCGACTTCCAGACCTCCGGAGATAGCTATACATCCGCTTTTTGCAAGAAGACGGCATAAATTCGGTTTAAAACTTTTTTCGAAACGAATATTTGTCCACCAGCTTAAGGATATCTTCCTTCTGATAAGTTCTATGGCTATGTTCTTCAATAGGGCGGGAGGAGCAGCTTCATCAACAAAGTGAAATGAGTGATTTCCCGTTTCTTTTATCACCTTTTCAATCCTGTCGACTATAATCTCGGCGGAAACTGGTTCATAGCGCTTGATATAATCGAGAGATGTATCGCAGAAAGCGCATCTGTGCCAGTAACACCCATGAGCCAGAGTCATTTTGTTCCATTTCCCCTCACTCCATAAACGGTGCATTTTATTGGATACAGGAAGTATGGATAGATATGGCTGATCCATAAGCCCTGCATAATCGGGATGGGGAAGGTCCCTCTGTCTGATATCTTTAACCTCTTTGTTTTCAATATATGTAATAGAATTACTTTCATCTACCAGAAAGGTTCGTTTCAGCTGATTCTGATCTTTTTGTCCTATCAGGAATTCCAGTAGGCAGAGTAGAGGTTTTTCACCGTCATCTAAAGTTACATAGTCTACAAAATTAAAAAAATCTCTATCTTTTAAAGATCTCAGCTCTGTATTGATGTACCCTCCACCGAATACGGTTTTCACATCATGATAATGTTTTTTTATATGACTTGAGCACAATAGAGCACTCAATAGATTTCCGGGAAATGGAATAGTGAATGCACATACATCGGGAGTAAAATCATTCATTTCATTCTGAAGAATTCTTAAAAACAGATCACTTGTAAAACCAGTATTGTTTTTAACTTTCTCCTTAATCTCAGTAAATTCAGGAGGGGAGAGGGCTATTTTTTCAGCATAACGGCTGAATCCAAAGGAAGGATCGCAGTAATTTGATATGATATCTCCGATTTCCTCAAGGTACAGTGTCGCTTTGTGTTTTGCATTGTCTATAACAGAGTTCTCAGAAAAATAAAGCCCCTTTTCAATTTCATATTCCTGACGGTCACCTTCGGGCAGCCATTTACCGGAGTTTATCCTGTGAGCTGCAGAATCGTTTTTTCCCTGAAGAAATGATATTACAGGATCGATAGTTTCGAGATACTGCTCTTCTAATGCCATAAACCTGTTGAGTGTGGAATAATCTGAATCAATGTGATGTTTTTCCAGGAAATCATATAGTTTGCACAAACCGTCTCTGGAAAATATCGAAATAATCGTTTTAATTCCCAGATCAATCTGCACTACATCGTGTCCGGCTTTTTCCAGGACAGGCTTCAAATAAGCAGTTGACGGGTAGGGGGTGTTGAGCTGAGTAAAGGGGGGAATTATCAGGAGTATTTTCATAATCCGGTTTTCCTGAAATATTGATCAATCATATCTTCCTGAAAGAGCTCATTGCTTTTATAACTTCTGCCGAAAACAGGCTGCCAGAGCTTTTCGTCTTCCATACATAAATAGAAAAAGACTTCATCCTGCCACTCATGAGAAAAACTGTTGTAGGCTTTCCTGAAGAGTTTCAGTTTTATCTCATTTGGATAGGAAAGTTTTCCCTGTGCGTCTTCTAAAGGCATTTGTAGAATCTTGCTTTTGATATTCCTGTTGCGAATCTGTTTTATAACCGGTTTTATGAAGGTGAGAGTTCCCAGGGAGATCATAGCCAGCTCTTCCGGTTCAAACAGCTCCTGTATTTTTTCGAAAATCTCACAATAATCCTTTTCCCATTCTTTATAGTGTACCATCGGGTGTAAATGAAACCCTGTTATGATTCCCCGATCGGCAACTTTTCTGGCTGAATTCAGCCGTTCTTCCAAGGTTGCCGTCAGGTGTTCTTCATTTTCAATAATCGTATCTGTATTCAAAGACCAGGTTATGATGATATTTGAGGGAACATCATTTTCCATAAGCCATGAAATATTTTTTGATTTTGTTTTCAATTCGAGTATCACATTGGGATTCTCTCCGGCAAAGGTGCATAAGAGATCCAGGATTCCATCCCGGTTTCCCCACATTAGTGAATCCGACGATTGTCCCGTACCTATGTGATACCTTTTCCCGGGATCGAGTTTGAACTTTTTCAGCTTTTCTTTGAGATTACTCTGAAAATACACGCGGTTGCCATCAAAGAATGACTGAATGGAACAATATGTGCAGTCGAACCCGCAGTTGTTCACAACATCAAGAGTCTGAAGATTGCAGCATCTGGTCTTTTCAGAAGCGACAGGGCAGTCCCCGAGAATAATGGCTTCATTTTCTGTTTGTACATAATTGATTTTCAGGTCTGCCGCATTCGTTTCCCCTTGAAATCCGGAATAATCTTTCGGGTCTGATTTCAACAGGTTCCATTTGTCAGTTATCCCATTGATTATTGCCTGCTTCAGCTGTTTCCCTTTTACTTTACTATCAAGAGGATCAATCCATAATTCTCTGAGAGTGCCCTCTCCCCAGGTATGCAGGTCCCTGCTGATATCGATCAGTATTTTTAAATCCTGATAGGTGAGTTTATAGAGTTCTGCTTTATCTCTGAGAAAATTCTGTTCTACTTCTGTCAGGTTTACAAATGTATTGTTATCCATAAATGGCGTTAATCTATCTTTCATAAGTTAATAAACATTGTAGAACAGAGAATGACTTAGCGTCTATAATGAGGCATGAATCATAATCAGATTTTTGAGAAACCGGAAATACTCTATGAAGATGAGTATTTTATAATAGTTAATAAAGAAGCAGAGGAATTGACCGTTCCAGGCCGTGGAGAGGATAAACAGCATTGTCTTTTGAGCAGGACCTCAACTTATTATAAAGAGGTATTCAATGTCCACAGACTGGACCAGCCCACTTCCGGCCTGGTTATCATTGCCTTGACAAAAGAGATGCAGAGTCAGTTAAGCCTCCTATTTCGCGAGAGACAAATTGAGAAAGAGTATATTGCTATTGTAGAAGGTGTTATCGACGATGATTCAGGAATCATTGATTTCCCTTTGCGGGCTGATGTGGAGAATCGACCTGTTCAGATTGTTGATCGGGAACTTGGCAAAAGTGCAGTAACCCGGTGGAGTGTTCTTGAGCGCTATAAATATAAAACCAGAATTCTGTTAAAACCGGAAACGGGGCGGACTCATCAGTTGAGAGTTCATATGAATGCCCTGGGCCATGCTATTGAAGGTGATAGATTGTACAATGATAAATGTTCTGAAAATATTTTCGGAGAATTGAAACTCCATGCCATGTCGATTAAATTCACTCACCCTGTATCAGGGGACATTCTTTCTGTGGTAAAACCTCCCCGGTTTTAGTCCAGGTATCCCTCTTCGTCGATATATTTTTGTGCCATGGCTTTATCTTCGGGATCAATTCTGTCGCTGAACAATTGGAGAAAATCGTGGTCGTATTTGGCTCCGCTGTATAAAAGAGCCCAAACGGAGTTTTCTTTATCTTTGCCAAGGCTTTTATAGATGTCATAAACCTCGATATACGCTCTTAGAATTTCATCCTTTTCGATGTCATCGTAGATGTCCCCATTGCCGAGTCTGTTGTAAATATCTACAATTTCATCGGGATAAATAATGTCCGGATCTTCTGATTTCATTTCATTTCTAATGTACAGATCAGGCCAGAGATAGACATCATCCCAGTATATTCCCGTAACCAGCGAAAATGACTCATCTTTTACGACGGTATGATGATCGACAATGAATCTTTCCGGTAAACCGGGAGTTTCAAAGGGGTCCTCTTCAACTGTTTCCGGTTCTGTATCCACTTCCTCAACTTCAACAGGATCTGAAGCGAATTCCGTCGGTAATGCATATGCTGTTTTGTCACGGAGAAAGAATGCAATCAGGGCAATCACCAAAATGATGATAATAAAGAGTGCAGTTAATAGTCTTTTCAGAGGTTTATTGTCGTTCATCTAACTTATTATCGAAAGAATAGGTCCATAGTAATAGTTTTTTTTGATAATTATTTGTTATATTCCCTCTATGAGTGATAACTATCTGCCTCTTACCCGAAAAGAGATGGAATTAAATAAATGGGATAGAGCTGATTTTGTTCTGGTTACAGGAGATGCTTATGTGGATCATCCATCATATGGTGCTGCTGTAATTTCCCGTGTTCTGGAAAATGAAGGTTTCAAAGTCAGTATCCTGGCCCAGCCCGACTGGAAGAATATTGAATCTTTTAAGGAATTTGGAAAACCCAGACTGGCGTTTCTCGTTACCGGCGGGAATATGGATTCCATGGTCAGTAATTATACAGCCGCCAGAAAACCACGAAAAAAAGATGTTTACAGCCCCGACGGGAAAACTGGACGAAGACCGGACCGCGCTTCCATTGTGTACTCAGCCGCAATCAAACAGGCATATAAAAAAGTTCCCATTATTCTCGGTGGAATGGAGGCTTCTCTCAGGAGATTGGGGCATTTTGATTTCTGGTCTTCTAAATTACGTCGCTCAATCCTGCTCGACTCAAAAGCAGATCTCCTGGTTTATGGAATGGGAGAACATCAGATCGTGGAAATCGCCCGGTGTCTCAATGATGGTCAGAAGGTAAAAGACATTACCGGAGTCAGAGGAACTGTTTATAAAAGTACTGAAGAACCTCAGTTGGAAGATGCAATCAAACTTCCCGAATATAAATCAATCTCTACGGATAAAAAAGAATTCGCACAGTCCTTTCGGATCCAGCATGAGAATACTGATCCCTATTATGGGAAGGTTCTTATTGAGAAATATGATAGAGAATGGATCATTCAAAATCCAGCGGCTTTTCCCCTGACCGGTGAAGATCTCGATAAAGTTTATGAACTGCCCTATAATAGAAACTCTCATCCCCTTTATGAGAATGAGGGAAAGATATCTGCTCTTGATGAAGTTCAATTCAGCCTGGTCAGCAGCCGCGGTTGTTATGGCGGTTGCAGTTTCTGTGCTCTGAATTTCCACCAGGGGCGGATTATCAGTTCCAGGAGCCAGCAATCACTTGTTAAAGAAGCAGAGATATTTGTAGATAATCCCGAGTTTAAAGGATATATTCACGATGTCGGAGGACCGACGGCCAACTTCCGCCAGAAAGCCTGTGATAAACAGAATCACAGCGGTGCCTGCCAGAAGAAACAATGCCTGTCTCCAGAACCCTGTTCAAATCTGATTGTTGATCACAGTGAATATGTAGAATTATTGAGAAAACTGAGAGATATAAATGGGATCAAAAAGGTCTTTATCCGCTCGGGAATCCGTTATGATTATCTTATGCTCGATGAAGACGATACATTCTTTCGAGAATTAGTGAAATACCATATCAGCGGTCAGCTGAAAGTCGCACCGGAACATGTTTCTGACAAGGTTCTGAAGATTATGGGAAAACCGGGGCGCCAAATTTTTGATGCCTTTGCAGAAAAATACAGACAGATTAATAAAGAAGAGGGTAAAAATCAATTTCTAGTTCCCTATTTGATCTCTTCTCATCCCGGTTCCACCTTATCTGATGCTGTAGAACTCGCAGAATATCTGCGGGACAGTGGTTTGCGGGCAGACCAGGTTCAGGATTTTATTCCAACACCGGGTACTCTTTCGACTGCAATGTTTTATTCCGGTTATAACCCTTTAACTATGAAAAGGATTCATGTCGTTGATGATATGAGAGAAAAGGCTATGCAGAGAGCTCTATTGCAATACAGAAAACCCCAGAACAGGGATTTGGTAGAAGAGGCTTTGAGATTATGCGGCCGATCAGATTTAATCGGAAAGGGAGATAAATGTCTTATTAAAGCCGGAAAACGTACTCGGGGAAATTTTAACAGAAACCCTCAGAATAACATAAACAGTAAGAAGAAAAAGAGAAGAAGGTAAGAATCAGCTTCTGTGTATAGCTGCTATTTTCGGATGTGTCAGTTTCAGGTAATCATCGATATGCATTTTCATAATCTCTCTGTGATTACCGGCTTCAAAAAAGATATCTCTTTGAGCAGTAATCATTGAATCTGAAATTACCGGTATGTGGTAGAGATTTCCCAAAGGGGGAATAGCTCCTGTTGTGCAATCGGGGAAAATTGATTCCAGTTCCTCTTCGTCGGCTAATGAGGCATTGTGGGTTCCCGTGATCTCTTTTACTTTTTTAAAATCAATTTTTGAAGAAGAAGGCAATACTGCAAGAGTATAGGATCCGTCTAATACCAGTAAAACAGATTTTACCATTTCTTTACTTGGTACTTTTGCTGTTTTAGCAGCTTTCAAAGCTGAATAAGCTGCTTCATGTTTCATTGTTGAATAATAGGTGTGATTCTGATTTAAGAAATCTAATAATCTCTGGACTGCCATACAGTCCTCCTTTCTCTTGTTATAAATCTATTACCTTTTATTTTCAGAAACAATAGTAGAGACCATATTTCTTCCGTTTTTTTTGGAAAGATACAAAGCTTCATCAGCTTCTTTTAATAGAGTTTCAGGGTTTTCAGAATTTTCATTAATGGAGGATATGCCGAGGCTGATTTTTATGGGCATATACTTTCCGTTGGAGAGGAATTGATGGCATTCAATAATTGATCTTATTGATTCAGCGACGATTAGCCCCTCTTTAATATCAGTTTCAGGCAGAATAAGTACATATTCCTCCCCACCGTATCGGGCAAAAATATCTATATCCCGGATTCTCTCTTTTACGAGTTTAGCCAGTTGCTTCAGTATAAAATCTCCATACTGATGACCGAGTGAATCATTTACTTTTTTGAAATAATCGATATCAAAGAGGATAATGCACATAATACGGGAATATCTTTTATGTCTTGTAAATTCTTCTTTGAGTCTTTTGTCGAAAAAAGCTCTGTTGTGTATTCCTGTTAATCCGTCAATATTAGCCATTCTCACAAGCTTTTTTTCGTAGTGAATGATATCGGAAACATCATTAATTATTAAAAAAAATCCAATAATCTTCTTCTTCTCATCTCTTATAGGAGCTAGTGTACAATTCTGCTGCATATATTCAAATTCTTTGCGGAATTTTCCACTGACTTTCAATGGAATGCAGTATTCATGGAGTTTTTGAGAAAAAAAAGCATAATTCCCAAATTTCAGCACAGAGCGGCAGTTTGTTTTAAACCATTCTTTATCGAGATTGGGAAATGCCTCTATTATGTTACGATTTATTATTTCTGCTTTTTTTTGATAACATCTAAATTCGATCCAGTTATTACAGTCTGTAATTGTCAGATCTTTATCTAATGTTATTATCCCGATATCGACCATGCTAATGATCTGATCAGACATCATCTATAGGCTTCCAGAAAGGAATCCAAGGCGGTTTTCAACCATAATATTGAGTCGTGGCTGGTAATTATGATGAGATTCCCCTGTAGATTGTGCTCTTTAAATTTGAAAAAGGTCTTGAGAGTTATAGCTGTGTTTTCACTTTGATAATCTTCAAGCAAATGATCGAAATCTTCAGTTTCTCCTGTCGATGCCTGGGGGGGAGTGTATGTCACAACTGTTTTTAACAATTCTGTTATTTTTCCGATGCATGCACCAATGAGGATATTGCCGATTTCCAGAAGAATCCCCTTTTCCATAATATCTGCATCAGATGTATCAAATGAATTGCTGTCCTGCCCGCTTAGAATGGATAAAAGGTCACTGCTTAGATTTTCAGGGAATACCAATATGGCTGAGCCTGAGAATTCACCCCAGAATTTTTCTTCTATTACTGTGCTGCTTTCGTTTAACTCGACACTTTTTTTCATGTACTCAGGTAGTTGTTTTATAGGCAGTATATTGATTTCAGGAACATGGAGAACAATGGAAACATCAATAACATCTTCAAGATCACCTGAAGCGGAACCAAAAGCAATATTCATTATCTCCTGTAAGATCTGCTTTTCCATTTCATTGAAGTTCGTCATTGATTTTTCAGCCATTTAAACCCTCTACTTCAGGGGAAATATCCTGCTTAATCAAACTGATGATATTCAGTATCTTTTCCTGTCTCGGGGGTTTTTTCAGTACTGTAACTGCTCCTGATTCAATTGCCTGCCTGATAGTGGATGTCTGCCTGTCAGCGGATAAAATAATGATTTTGGCATCTTTTTTCATTTTTTTCATTTCAACTAAAACTTCCAGACCATTCATTCCGGGCATAGTCAGGTCTAGGAAGATTAAATCAATTGATAGAGAACCGAGAAGCTTAATCCCCTCTTCTCCTGAACCGGCTTCGAATATTTCAAAATTATCTCCAATGCATTTTTTCAAGAGCATTCTCGCTACGGGAGAGTCATCTACCAGTAGAATCTTTTTTATATGCAACAGAATATCCTTTTTCTTTAATCTTTACTATTAATTATATTTTTGTGAGGATCTTTATGCAAAATTTTTATATTAATATATGAAACCAAAACCGGCAGATAGTCCCCAGGTCAGCCCGCCTTTTGCATTTTCATCAGAAGCAAGATCGGGGATTGTGTAAAATTCAATCATATCCCAGGCTCCCTGGGCACCGATATTGAAATTGAATCTATTTGTAATATTGAAAAGTGCATTAATCGCCAGACCGGGACCGAGATTGTATTTCAGGTATGAGTCATATGCAATATCAGCAGTTTTCAGAGCAATTCCATTAAAGTGCAAACCTCCGGCAAAAAGAATCGATATTCCGGGAGTTACCGGTACTTTAAAACCAATGCCCAGTAAAGCATCAAGGCCGATAGTCAGGTTGCCGAAATTATTCAAACTCATACCACTATCGATTCCATTGACTCTTTCTCTCATATTGAAAGGAAATAAAAATGATACGCTTGTATAAAATCCGAGTTTCTTTCCCATAAAACTTGTTATATTGATTCCCGCTTCAGAGAAATTGGCTTTATTTTGTTCTGTTGGGCTGGTTGTTATTCTATTCGTGTTTAGATATGCAGCCTGAATTAATATCGTTCGTTCTGCAAATAATGGTATTAATCCAATAGACAGTAACATAATAATCAGCAATAACTTTTTCATTTAATTCTCCATTTCCCAATTGTAAATACATAATAGAATTTATAGAAGTAATTGATAAGAGCTCTATATGCAGGTATATTTATTATATGAAAAAACATCAAATTCTTATTCTTTTCTGTCTTTTAGTTGCACAGGCTCTTTCCGGTGATTCAAAAACTGCTCTGATTATCGGCAATGGGGATTATAGTCATTTTTCCAGATTGTCCAACCCCACAAGTGAAGCCCGGGATATGAGAGATGCTCTGGAAAGACTTGGTTTTGATGTTATCCTCGTTCTCGACGGAACTGAAGATGAAATATATGATGCCCTCGATGATTTTGAGGCGAGACTTCGCCGGAACAGCGGACTGGCTCTTTTCCATTATGGAGGGCATGGTGTACAGGTAAACGGCGCTAATTATCTGATTCCCGTGAGTGCTGAAATCCCAGATGAACGCAGAGTGAAATCCCGGGCTATAGATGTTGATGAGATAGTCGGAGCTATGGCAGCTTCGGGAAGTAAAACCAATATAATAATTCTCGATGCCTGTCGAGACAATCCTCTGACTGGAGATAGCCGAAGTGGTTCCCGGGGACTGGCCGTCGTTGGAAATCAGCCACCTGATTCTATTATTGTCTACTCCGCCGATGCAGGTACGACAGCACAGGATGGCCTGTTTACCCCGACACTACTCAAGTATATTGAGACTCCGGGAATGGAATTTTATGATGTGTTGAAGAAGGTCAGAACTGAAGTGAGAACAGCATCGGGAGGAAAGCAGCGAACCGGTGATTATAACCAGCTTGAAAGTGATATTTATCTCGCCGGTACTGCGGGATCTCCTGTTTTTCAATCGGAAAAAGTAGGATTCGGTTCTATTCGTATTTCTGTTCTTGAAGCTGGTACAATCTATTTTGATGGTGACCATATGGGACCTATCGAGGCAAATGGTTCAGCAACACTATCGGCATTAGCTACGGGAAATCATGAGCTTGAGATCCGATATCGCGATGAAACGGAAGTCAGATCGGTAACAATTAGAGAAGACGATACCATAGAGGTCGCTTTCACATATAAATCTAAAGTTAATGCTCCTATACTTGGAGAGAATTTTGTCCTTGTTGCCGGTGGGACCTTTCAACTGGGTTCCAATAGCGGAAATGATGATGAAAAACCTGTCCACAATGTTACAGTCAGTGATTATTATATTGGAAAATATGAGGTGACTCAAAAAGAATATGAAGCTGTGATGGGAATCAATCCTTCAGACCGCAATCATGGTACGGGAGATAACTATCCTGTGAACAAAGTGTCATGGTTGAAAGCTATTGAATACTGCAATAAATTGAGTGAATTACACGGACTGACGCCCTGTTATTCCGGGAGGGGAAGAAGTCTTGTCTGTGACTTTGACGCCAATGGATATCGCCTTCCCACTGAAGCTGAGTGGTTTTTTGCTGCCAGGGGAGGGAAATTCGGAAGCAACACCAATTACTCCGGTGCCTCTATGGCCGATGCAGTTTCCTGGTATGATAACAATAGTAATAATTCGGTCCATCCTGTCGGGATGAAAAGGGCTAATGATCTGGGAATTTATGATATGTCGGGGAATGTCTCCGAATGGTGCTGGGATTTCTATGGACCATACACTTCTAACTTCCAGACAGATCCGACAGGACCTGAAACCGGATCAGCCAGAGTTATCCGTGGAGGTGGCTGGTACAATATCAGTACTGATGGAAGAATTTCCAGGCGGAATAAAGATAGTATAGCCGGCAAGAGCTTTAGTTTAGGGTTTCGTGTGGTTAGGCGCTGAATCGAAACAGAAAAAAAAAGGCAATCTCAATATTTGAGATTGCCTTTTTTGCTTGAAATTGAAATCTACTGGAAAAGACCTAAGATTCCTGATTTTCCGGCACCACTTTCCATACCAGAAGGATTGTTAGAATCACCTTTTCTTGTTTCAGCTTCAGCTTCATCGAGGTATTTGATTGCAAGTGCGTTAGCAGTATACTTGATAGTCTCAGTATATCCACCGAACATTGAGTTTAATACGCTCTTGTTTGAAAGATCCTGCTTTTCAATTCTTACGTTGATAACGTCGTCAGCACCTAATGCGATTGCTTCTTTAATAAGCATGTCATAAGTAATTGTTGATCCCATAACTGTAGTTTTGAATTTGAAAAATCCAACTTTTTTTACTTCTGTAGATTCAACAAAAATATGGTCGATTACTTCATAGTCTTTTACAACTATACTTGCATAATCAGACCATCCTGTCTTATTGCTTGTTAAATCTACTGATTTACATCCTGACATTACTAAAACTGTAACGATAGCTAATGCTAATAAAATTCTTTTTGTCACGTCTTTTGCTCCTAATATTTAGATGTTTATAAGTATCAGAAAAAACGATTTAATGTCAAACGATTTTTATTTATTTATTATTTTTTTCCATTTGGGCTTTCAGCATATCTCCGAGTGTCATGGTTTCTTTGCTTTTATCGCTGTATTGACGGACGAGTTTTGAATTCATTGCCCGTTCTTTTTTACTTTTTCTCCGATAGGGATCGAGATCTCTTTCCGGTTCATCTTCATAACCGCAAGCCAGAGACTGACAGACATATTTAGCATTTCCTTTTTTGTCGTGAATCTCCATCAGTTTTTTCCCACACATAGGGCAGTCTTTTTTGCTGAGATTTTTAGGTTCAAAGGTTAATTTGTTGTTTTTTACTGAATTGACTAAATCTCTGGTTTCCTGGCGGATCTCTTTTATAAAGCTATGAGTTTTCTCTCTTCCTTCGGCAATATCGGTGAATCTCTGTTCCCATTGGGCTGTTAAAGCAGGAGATTTTAGAATCCCCGGTACTATCTTGATCAATTCCCTACCAGCAGCTGTCGGAACAAGTTCTCTCCCTTTTCTGTCTATGTAATAGGAGGAGAGAAGCTTTTCAATTATATCTGCTCTTGTCGCCGGAGTTCCAAGGCCTCCCTGACGGATTGTTTCCTTCAGGTCTTTATCACTTACAAATTTTGAAGGATTCTCCATGGCTGTCAACAGAGTGGCTTCGTTATATCTGGCAGGTGCTTTTGTCATCCCCTTTTTGGTATTAACAGATCTTATCGGGAATTTATCTCCTTTTTTATATTCAGATAAGAGCTGATCGGGAATATCTGTATTGTCATTATTCTCATGTGACCGTGTCTGCCGGTCTATAGTCTTCCATCCCTTATCTAAAGATCTGCTTCCCCGGGCATAAAGTTTTTCTCCTCCGGCACTCAGTGTCATGGAAATGCTTTCATATATATAAGGTGAAGACAACACTACAATAAACCTTCTGACAATAAGGTCAAAGAGTTGTTTCTCTTCAACATTTAGTTCTCTCAGATCCGCTTTGACCTCTGTTGGGATTATGGCGTGGTGATCGTTGACACGATTATTATCTACGAAGTTTTTTCCGGGATTGATTTCTCCTGCGAGAAGTTCATTCACTTTTTCCCTGTATTTTGTTTCGACAACTGCTTTGAGCCGATCTTTCAGTGTGGGAACCATATCTGTCGTAATGTGTTTTGAATCAGTTCTGGGGTATGTGACATATTTGTGCCTTTCGTATAAGCCCTGTAAAACCTGAAGAGTTTTCTTTGCGGAGAATCCCAGATACCGATTCCCATCTCTTTGGAGCTCCGTGAGGTCATAAGCTTTAGGAGGGGCTTCTCTTTTCTCTTTTTTCTGTAATTCAGTTATTTCCGCTTCCGAGTTTTCTATTCGCGAAGCCAGGTCCATTGCACTGTCATAATTATTGAATCTATTAATACCCTTTTCGTTTCTCCATAATGCAGTAAAAGATCCCATATTCGCTTCAATGGTCCAGTAATTTTGCGGAGTGAAATTATCAATCTCCTCTTCTCTTTTGATAATCATTGCCAGGGTTGGTGTCTGTACTCTTCCAGCAGATAAACGACTGTCGTACCGGCAACTGAGCGCTCTTGTTACATTCAGGCCAATAAGCCAGTCCGCCTCGGCTCTTGCTTCTGCAGAATGAAAAAGGTTTTCATAGTCTTTACCGGGTTTAAGGTTTTTAAATCCATCTTTGATCGCTTTATCTGTCTGGGAACTTATCCATAGCCGTTGAGTTTTTCCTCTCCAACCGCTCAGGCGCATAATCCAGCGGGCGACGAGTTCTCCCTCCCGTCCGGCATCGGTTGCAATAATCAGCTTTTCTATATCTTTCCGCTTGAGAATCCCCTGAACCGTCCTGAACTGGTTCGATGTTTTTCGCATCACTTTGTGTTTCATTCGCTCAGGTAGCATGGGCAGTGTCTGGAGGTCCCATTTCTTTAACGTTTCATCATATTCTCCGGGATCGGCGAGTTCCACCAGATGGCCCATGGCCCAGGTCACAATATAATCACGGCCTTCACAAAAGCCCTTGGTTTTTTTATCACATTTCAGAACTCTTGCCAGTTCTCTTCCCACGCTGGGTTTTTCTGCAAGTACGATTGTTTTCATTAGATTAGTATAACTGTAGGGGATCGTCGCGACCATCCCCTACAGAGTTGTATTGCTTGGTAAAGCTAACTGTAATGATAAAAAAGACAGCCTTTCGGCTGTCTGATATCTAAACAATATAATAGGAGATTATTTATCGCTGTTAAAGCGACTTTCCCAGTCTTTTTCTTTATCAATAACATCATCTTCCATGCGGTTAACACGTGAGTTAAGGTCATCAAATTCTTCTTTTATATCGTCAAAAGTAAAACCTTTTGACTTTTCTTTTCTGCTGTCTCTTCTGTATTCTCTTCTACCCTGCGCATTCCGTTCGTAGTAATCTGATTTACCATGGCGCGGTTCAACAGGAAGGAAAAAACCAGCGGCAAGGTACAGTAATCCAAGAGGGAAAAATCCTGTGAATATCAAGGCAATTACAATTCCCAACCGAATATATCCAACAGGAAGGTCTCTCCAATCTGAAATCCCCTGGCAGACTCCGAAAATCATTCCATTTCTGGATCGGTATAATCTATTTTGTGCCATTATTAACTCCTCTTTTCCCGGTCATAAAGGATAGTTTCAAGATTGCTGATTCGCTTCTTCATTTCCTTTATGGAATAGTACAGTTCATCCATCGCCTGCTGATTACCCTGTTTGGATTTCTTCGAATCCGCTTTATTGATTGAAATTATTGTACCACAAATCACCGGGAGTCCTACACATATAAAAACAATAATAATTCCAGTATCAAACATGTGTTCTACCTACTCCGATTTAGTTTTTTTTACAGATTTCTTCAGTTCCGCCAGTTCATCATCAACATCTTCTCCGGCTTCGAGCTTGCTGAATTCCGATTCAAGACTCGACGAACCGAATCCGGACATTTCCGCATCAGATTCCATTCGATCTATCCGGTTTTCCAGATTATTGAACCTGGTTATAACACCAGACCCCGAAGCATCTCCCATGACTTTGTTTACCTTAGTCTTTTCTTTTGCTTCTTTTCCTCTCCGCAGAAGGGTTTTGTGTTTCTGAATCACTATCTGAAGTTTGTCTTCAATTAATACAATATTATTTTTACACTCATCAATAATCTGATTCAAGTGTTCAACTTCCCTATTCGACTCATCAAGTCCCGACTGAGCTTCTTTTTTCTCAATAAGGGCTTCTTTCGCCAGGTCATCGCGACCTTTTTCAACAGCGAGCTGAGCTCTTTCAATCCATCTCGTCACTTTCTTTTGATAGTCTGCCTGCTCTCTGATAGCTCTCGCCCGAGAAGCAATTTTGGCAGCACAGGACGATTTCAGATCTACAAGAGTATCTTCCATTTCCTGCATCATCAGTCTGATCATTTTTTCAGGATCTTCTGCTTTATCTAAAAGAGCATTTATGTTGGAATTTACTATATCCATAAATCTTGTAAAAATACCCATAATTTTCCTCCACTACTTATCATATCTTAACACAATAATTGTGCCAAATATAAACTGCGCAATAGGGCCTTTTCAGACCCCATTGCACATTGATCTTATTTATCATTTTTGAAACGGCTGTCCCAATCTCTTTCTCTATTTGTTGTATCGCGTTCCATTCCGTTAAATCTCGATGCCAAATCATCAAATTCCTGCTTCATATCGTAAAATCCTCTTTTTACAAAAGATCTTCGATATGAATGTCTTTCTCTGTAAGCAGGTTCAACGGGTAGGAAGAATGCTGCAATCAGGTAAAGAAGACCAAAGGGGAAAAAACCGGTAAATACAGTCAAAATGACTAAAGTCAATCTGACATATCCTGCATTAATCCCTTTCCAGTCAGCTATTCCCTGGCATACGCCGAAAATCATTCCGCTTCTCGATCTGTAAAGTCTTGCGGTTCTCTCACAGCTGGCCATTTCTGTCCCCCTACTTGTTTTCTGCTTTAGGAGCAGTTGTTTTTTTCATTGATTTTTTAAGAGCTTCGAGTTCGGCATCAACATCTTTCCCCGATTCCATTTTTGCAAATTCTGATTCGAGAGTACTGTTTCCTACTGATGACATTTCTGCTTCAGCTTCCATTCTTTCAATCTTATTTTCAAACTCATCGAAACGAACCATAGCTTCGGCACCAGTTGCATGCCTGATTGAAGTGTTTACTTCTTTTCTCTCAGTTGCATGTATAGCTCTTTGTATAAGAATCTTATTTTTTTGTACAACTGTCTGAAGCTTTTCTTCCAGTGAAAGAATATTATTCTTTGTTTCATCAATTATCTGTGTCAGATGATCGATGTCTCTTTTGACTGCATCGAGATCGTCAGTTGCTTTTTTCTTTTCGATTAAAGCTTCTTTCGCCAGATCGTCTCTTCCTTTTGTAACAGCCATCTCTGATCTTTCGGTCCATCTTTTGACTCTGCCTTCAAGTACAGTTATGTCTTTTGAAGATTTTGTTCTCGCTGCCATCTTTGACGCAATAGATGATTTAAGATCTATCAATGTGTCTTCCAGTTCCTGCATCATCAGTTTGATCATTTTCTCAGGATCTTCCGCTTTATCTAACATCGCATTTATATTTGAATTAATGATGTCTTTTCCTCTTCTAAAAATACCCATATTCTCCTCCATGGTAATTCTTGTGTTTTGTCTACGCTTACTATAATGCAACTTGTGTGCCAACTTTTTTAAATAAGGAATTTACAGGTTATAATCTCCTTTTTGGTAAGATCTCCCATAAAAGATGGTAAAAAAAACCAAACTATACTAATCTATCTCTATGAAAGAGTATTCAGCAACTGCAAAAGAAGCTCTGGGAGAATCAGAACTATTTCTGGATTTCCAGCAGCACCTCAGCCGGGCGGCGAAAGTAAACAGACCGATGCTTATAATTGGCGAGAGAGGTACCGGTAAAGAACTGGCAGCATCGAGGCTGCATTTCCTCTCAAATAGATGGGAGCAGCCTTTTGTTACTATGAACTGTGCTTCTCTTCCTCCGGGCTTGATAGAATCGGAATTATTCGGTCATGAAGCCGGTGCGTTTACCGGTGCTTCAGGCAGAAGAAAGGGGCGCTTTGAAGAAGCTGATGGAGGAACATTGTTTCTCGATGAAATCGGACTGATTCCAATGGTCGTTCAGGAGAAAATTCTCAGGGCTGTTGAGTACGGAACTTTTGAAAGAGTGGGAAGTTCCTTTACCCATGAAGTTGATGTGAGGATTGTTGCGGCAACAAATGATGATTTACCTTCTTTGTGTGAAAAGGGAAAATTTAAAGAAGACCTTTTGGACAGGCTTTCATTTGAGGTTTTATTTGTTCCCCCGTTAAGAGTCAGGAAAAATGATATTCTGCTCCTTGCTTTTCACTTTGCCGCGCGAATGAACAGAGAACTCGAACGGGAAGATGATATAATCTTCTCTGAGGATATCATCGATAAGATGAGTGATTTCAGTTGGCCCGGAAATGTCCGGCAGTTAAAAAACGTAGTCGAAAGGGCTGTTTATACCTGTAATAATGGCGAAATTACCGAAATCAAACTCGATCCTTTTGAAAATCCGTTTGCGGACAAATTAAAAGACAATGCCGTCAGCACAGAAGATATTCCCGTTGAACAATATAAAGATGCCATGAGAAAACTGGAAGTTGATTTTGTCAAAAGAGCCCTCAGGAAAAGTGATGGTAAGCAGAAAATTGCTGCCGAGATTATGCAGCTGACATATGATCAATTTAGGGGATTATATCGAAAATACAGTGATGAATTATCTTTAGAGGTTTAAAATATCTGCTATTTCTGATTTCAGCTCATCCATTGAATTCTTGCAGTTTATGAATCTTTCTTTTATCTTGTTCTGTTCATTATCCTTTGCTGATTTTTCCAGTTGTGCAAAGAGATCCGCCGTGATTATCGCTCTCAAATTCAATAACTGGCCTTTCATTGTATGAGCAGATCTTTGAATTGATTGAAAATCCCCATTGTTCATATATTCTTCGAGTTTGTTCATATGCGGTTTTGTTCCGAGTACAAATTCCTGTAACAGCTCTTTTGTAATTTCTTCATTACCTGAAAACACTTCTACAAGCCCCCAGTAATCAAAGAGAGTATTTTTCTCTTCTTCAGAATGATCTTTCTTTTTGTCAGGAGTGTTATCAATGATGTTTGACAACTGATCATAGGTTACCGGTTTAGAGAGAAAATAATCCATACCAGCGGCTTTTGTTTTTTCAATGTCTTCTGCCATGGCATTGGCAGTCAGAGCCGTAATAGGAGTTCTTTCCATACGCAGCTCTTTCTCCAGTTTCCGGATTTTTCTTGTCGCCTCCAATCCGTTCATAACCGGCATTTGCATATCCATCAAAATCATATCCGGTTCTACACGAAGAAACTGATCCACAGCTACTTGTCCATTTTCAGCTTCGTGAATATCACAACCTTTTTTGCTGAGCATAAAACGGATTATTTTCATGTTTACCGGATGATCTTCAACTACGAGAATTTTTATCTTCCGCTGCTGGGAAAGACTGATTTCCTGTGACGAAATTTCTTCCGTTTCCCTTATTGGAATTTCTATTCCATTAATTTCTCTGGCTTTTATATAGAAAGAGAAAGAGCTTCCCAGACCAGGTTCACTATTCACTTCAATTTCCCCATCCATCATATTTATCAGCTTTTTTGTTATGGTCAAACCCAAACCTGTTCCGCCATGTTTTCTCGTGTTACTGGAATCTGACTGGGAAAAACGCTCAAATATTTGTTTCTGTTTGTTTTTTGCAATTCCGATACCTGTATCGGTTACAGTGATATGGAGAATATCATCAATCTGCCTCTTCTCCATATTGATTGTAATAGTACCGCTTTCGGTAAACTTCACAGCATTACTGACCAGATTGATCATGATCTGTCCGATTCTTGTGGGGTCGCCCAGTATAAATTCAGGACAGTTTTCACTGATTTCCAGGTTAATGGATAATCCTTTTTTTTCAGCGTTGATTCTGAGCATGTCTATTGTTTTAATAATAGTTTCATGAATATTCATGGAGATTTGCTCTAGATCCAGTTTCTCCGCTTCTATCTTTGAAAGGTCGAGAATGTCGTTAATAATATTGAGAAGCGATTTAGCTGATCCTGATATTATGCTTAGAAATTTATTCTGATCATTAGACAGTTCCGTGAATTTCATCATATCTGCAGCTCCTATGATTCCATTCATTGGAGTGCGGATTTCATGGCTCATATTAGCGAGAAACTCCGATTTTGATGCATTAGCCGCTTCAGATTCCATGCGGGTTCTGTCGGCATTTTTCATCATTCGCATAATAGCCGCCCTGTTATGAAGCAGTTCCTCTGTGCGTTTTTTTACTTTGTGATGAAGATTTTTTTTTTCTTCTAATACTGAGTTTTTTGCATTTTTTAGATTTTCTATTGTGCTGTTGAGGAGATCTTCAAGTTCCCGGTTGCTTTCAATGGAGGGATCACTTCTCCCTGTTATATCAGTTAGGCAGGAATTGATTTCGAGAAGTTTGTCTCTGATACTGCTCATATCATTATCATTCAAATGAAGCCAACTTTACTCTTTGTAAATCAGTTCACCTTCTCCATAACATGACAGGGGAAAAGATGACAGATCAAAAGGATCTCCATTCCATAAAACAAATGAAGCCCATTTTTTTTCCTCAATCGTTCCCAGAATATTGTCTATCCCGATTATTTCCGCATTGGTTCTGGTTATAATTTCAATGGCCTGCTGTTTTGTATATCCAACCCGGAGGAACCATCTGAGCTGGAGATAGAGAGTTTTCTGTAGAATGACCGGGTGGTCTGTCATGAGACCGAATTTAACACCGGACTCAATCAGTTGCTTTATATTTCGCCAGCTCTCATGTTTTAGTTCGACTTTGTATGCCAGAGAATCCATAGGACCGTAGATAACGGCAATTCCCCTTGTAGCAAGTTCTCTGTATATTTCAGAATCAAATACATCGCAGCTGTGCTCGATAGTCACTTTCAGAGAGTAATCGTCTGTCAGCCTTAATAGGGATGCAATATCATCTGTTTTATGCACATGAACTCTAAGATTCTCTTTCCCATCGAGCAGATATTTAATGACCTGATCATCTCCGGTCAGTACTTCATCCTTGGCTGCTTTTATATTTACATCATCAAATCGTTTCCTCAAGATAGATAGGGCTCCCATTCTTGTGTATGGTCTGGCTCCCTTCCATTCTCTTACAGACATTGGGTTATAACCGAATGCTGCTTTAATCCCCGCTCTGCCAATCATGGCTTTTGTCGTCGTCGATCCGTAATTCCTGATTATTACTGATTTTCCACCGATGATATTGCCGCTTCCCGGAAGAACGCATGAATATAATGTCCCGCATTCTATAGACGCTTTAAAAGCCTTATCATCCATCTGAATAGAATCGAGAGCATCGGCATTGGGTATCAGTGGATCGAGCTGATCGTTTGCTTCAGCTTCGCTTCCCGGTTCTCCAGCTCTGATCATACCTATATGACTATGAGGATCAATAAATGCCGGGGTGATAACAGGACTTTTTTCAAGAACAACACCAGCAGGTTTGTCGCTGATCCCGGTAAATATACTTCCGTTAAAGTTGATATAAGAGTCTTTAATGATCTCTTTACCTGTGTAGATTAATTCGCCGTAAATTGATGATTTCATTCTAAAGTTATAAGCCCAAAATGATGGTGTCGTCAATGAATCTTGTTTATAATAGATAAATATGATGGAAATGATAAAACTTATTGAAGACTCTACTTATGCAGTTGCCTTTACCGGTGCCGGAATTTCCACATTTTCCGGACTGAAAGATTTTCGAGGGGAAAATGGTCTGGGCAAAATAATGGAACCGGAAAAGATCTTTGATATTGGCTTGTTTGATTCAGATCCGGCATTTTTCTATAATTACGCCAGAGAGCTTGTATTTGATTTTGATAATATTAAAGCATCCATTGTTCATAAGGAATTAGCGAGGCTTGAAAAAATGGGGATTCTCAAAGCTGTAATTACACAGAATATTGATATGCTTCACAGAAAAGCAGGCAGCTCAAATATTATCGAAGTTCACGGAACTGCCGAAACAGGTTATTGCCGGTCGTGCGGGATGAAATATGTCTATGAAGATATGATTTCATTTGTTAAAGAAGGACAAGTGCCAAAGTGTCGCGATTGTGGCGGTGTTGTCAAACCGGATATCACTTTTTATGGTGAATCATTGCCTGAAAAAGCCTTTATGAGAGCTCTTGATGCAAGTTCAAAAGCTGATCTTATTATTGCACTCGGGTCTACTTTGACCGTGCAGCCGGCTGCATCGTTTATTGACTGTACACTCAACAACAGAGGAAAACTCATCATTGTCAATAATCAGCCAACGCCTTATGACAGTTATGCCGACTACCTTGTACGGGATCTCAAAGAATTCTGTTTGATAATAGAGGAATCGATTAAATAGTATCTTTAAGCAGTTCACATATATGTCGTACCATTTGTGCTGTTATACCCCAGATCGTCTCGCCATTTGTTTTCCATGCGTAGATTTTATGCTTTCTCAAACCCCAGGATTTTCTATATCGGTCGGGAAGCCCCAGCTCTTCCACGGGTAACAGAACAATTTCATTTCCCTCATCATCGGTATATTTAGGTTTGATTTCCATTTGAACATTATATTCCAGCGCTGGATTCTCCATGAACCACGAAATCGGAACGGAAAAAATGCGCTCAACTTCATCTTTATTGAAATTCAGCTCAGATAAGTCGTCGATCTTCAATTCTCCGAGGAAACAGGTGATTACAGCACCCATAGAAGCCACCAGGGTATCGATCTGTCCCAAAACCAGAATATTGTCTTTTGATATCCCCATTTCCTCAATAGTCTCCCGAACAGCAGTTTCAAGCATATTTTTATCGAGCATATCATCAAACCTGCCACCGGGAAAGCATATTTCTCCACCCTGTCTAATTGATGAGTTCCTTTTTTGAAAGATCAGGTGAAGTTCGTCATTTTTTTCAAAAACAGATGCCAGTACTGAAGATTTGAGAAAATTGGAACTACTCATTACACCCGGTTCATCGGGCAGTTTATCAATAATTTTTTTTAATAATTTTTCATTCATTATTTAACCTTTATAATATACATTTTATATGTTAATGGTGATAAAGTGACTAAAAAAAGGCTGGTCGCAGAAAAATCTGCTGCTCGCCTATGCAACCTGAGGAGGATTCAATGGCGACTTTCAGTATTTGGCTTGAAAAACATATTACATTGCATGCCTATGATAACAAAAAAGAAGAGCTGGCCAATGCCCTGACTCATTTAGTCGGAGCAATTCTTTCTCTCATCGGAATGTTTTTTCTCATAAACTCCGTACTTGATAGCGGAAGTACGTTAAAAATAATAGGTATGATCATTTATGCCACTTCTATGCTGCTTTTATATACCGCTTCGGGTTTCTACCATCTTGTAGAACCGTCAAATCTGAAGAGAATACTGCGAATACTGGACCATTCAAATATCTATTTCCTTATCGCCGGAACCTATACTCCGCTATTGATTGCAGTCGGTACAAAATTGAGTTATTCCTTTATCGCCGTTGTCTGGGCTATTGCATTTCTCGGTATCGGTTTTACTCTGGTTTTCTGGGGAAAATTAAAAGTCCTGCACGTAGTGCTTTACATTGCCATGGGCTGGCTGGTTGTTATTATCTGGAAACCGGTTACAGCTGTTATTCCATTTGATTTCCTGAAGTGGATCATTGCCGGTGGACTTGCATATACTATTGGTACAATTTTTTATGCTATGAAAAAACTGCCATACTATCACGCCATATGGCATGTTTTTGTTCTGGGAGGAAGCATTTTCCATTTCTTTGGAATCTTAAAATATATTCCTCTTATTTAAAAAAGCAGAATAATTGAAAACAGAGGCTATACTATCAAGTAGACATTACAAAAAGGTAGACAGCATTGAGTTATATTGAACGTATGGATAGAAGAATCTCAGTCAGGACGTATTCCCTGGATGCTCCAGATGGGGATCTTCTGAGTCAGATTAAAAGAATAGTTGAAAAAAAACGGAAGGGACCTTTCGGTAAAACATATTCTCTGGTATTGATGGACACCAAAGGTGAGAGCCTTTCCGATATAGGGAAAATGACATCTTACGGCGTAATTAAAGATGCCCGTTATTACTTCGGGGGATATTCCGATGGTGATGATCGGTCAATAATTGATTTCGGATACTGCTTTGAAGAGATTCTTCTGGAACTGACAGCTCTGGATTTAGGTACCTGCTGGATGGGAGGAACTTTTGGGCGGGGGTTTATTTCCCGTATGCTTTCTCTTCCTGAAAACAAGGTGATACCTGCGATCTCTCCAGTTGGATACAGTCTGGAAAAACGCGCTTTTGCCGATAAGCTGACAAGGTTTATTGCAGGATCTAAAAACAGGAAACCCCATCAGAAACTGTTTTACAATTATGCAGGTGAAGATTCTCTGCAACCTGTATTACTTGAAGAGATGCGACCACCTCTAGGTGAGATTCTCGAATCGGTAAGATCGGCTCCCTCGGCTTCGAATAAACAGCCATGGAGACTGATCATCCAAAATAATCACTATCATTTCTATTGGGATTTCGATAGCAAGTACAATTCGATGATCAGGGGATTCAATATCCAGGCCCTGGATATGGGAATTGCTCTTTGTCATTTTACTAAAGCGGCTGAAGAATTGCGTCTTGGAGGCAAATTATCCTATTCTGATCCTCATTTTGAAAATGTGAAATGGAAGTATGTGCTGAGCTGGAAAGTCAATAAGTAATCTGCTATTATCTGATCCGTGTACGATATAGAGAAACAGATTGGTAAGAAAATTAATCAGGCCATTCTTAAATATAATATGATAGAAGATGGCGATAGAGTTCTCATAGCTGTGTCCGGCGGTAAGGATTCTATGACTCTCATTCACCATCTCAATAAAATAGCTCATTCAGAATACCCCATTGATTTTGAAATTCACGGTATTCATATAAAAACCGATTTTGATAACTCTGTAGAGAAGAGCGGATTTAAAAAATTCCTCACCGATAATGGTATTGACTGTTCTATGGTCGAAGTTTCTGTCCTTTCCAGATTGAAGCCGGGGAAGAAAATGAATTGTTATTGGTGTTCATCACAGAGGAGAATGGAACTGATGAAATACGCTGATGCAAATGGATTTAACAAAATTGCTCTAGGTCATCATATGGATGATATTCTGGAAACCTTTTTTATGAATATGGCTTATAAAGGTGAGTTATCCACGATGCTTCCCCTTCTGAAATACGATAATTACCAACAGACGGTTATCCGGCCGATGGCACTGGTCAAAGAGAGGGAAATTATTGAATTCTCCGATTTATCGGGGATCAGTAAAATATCCTGTACTTGTAATTATGATACCCAATCCAAGAGAAAAGTGATGCGGTCAGTGATCAATTTTATGGCTGAAGATGATGAATCTGTAAAGGATAATATATACAAAGCTATGAGCAATCCAGTCGCAAGATATATGCCGGGCATAAATGAAAATTGAAACAACATTAAAGAAAACTTTCGGTTTTAAAAAGTTCAGGCCTCATCAGAAAGAAATTATTACACGGCTTCTCGATGGTGAGGATGTTTTTGCCTCTCTTCCAACAGGCGGTGGAAAATCGATCTGCTATCAATTGCCGGCACTCCATTATTCCGGAATTACTATTGTTCTCAGTCCATTGGTCGCTTTGATGAAAGATCAGGTTGATGGAGCACGGGATTATGGGATAGGGGCCTACTGTCTGAACAGCTCTCTTTCTCCAGTGGAAACTGCTACAACATACAGAGCCCTTGAAGATGGAAAAGCCCGGCTTCTATATATCTCTCCCGAGCGTTTCGCTATAGATGGATTTCTGGACCAGCTTAAACGTTTTGAAGTTTCATTTGTCGCTGTTGACGAGGCTCATTGTGTATCAGAATGGGGTCATGATTTTCGTCCCGATTATCTCTCTCTATCGCGAATCAGGGACCACTTCCCAACCGCTGTCATTGCCGCATTTACCGCTACAGCCACATTGAAAGTACAGGATGATATAATCGGACTGCTGAAATTAAAAAATCCCTATATAGTCCGGGCTTCTTTTAACAGAGAGGAATTATATTACAGAATAATGCCTAAGGATGGAATCAATAAACAGATATATGACTTTCTTAAAAAGCATAAAAAGCAACAGGGTATAATTTATCGGCTTTCCAGGGCTGATGTAGAGAAGACGGCAAAGTATCTTTCCGGGAAGGGGATAAAAGCTCTTCCTTATCATGCGGGTATATCAACGAAAATCCGTGAGAAAAACCAGGACCTGTTCAACCGTGATGAAATAGATGTCATTGTGGCGACAATCGCTTTTGGAATGGGTATTGATAAATCCAATATCCGATTTGTCATTCACGGAGATCTTCCCAAAAGCATTGAAGGTTATTACCAGGAAACTGGCCGTGCCGGACGAGACGGCCTGCCTTCTGAATGCCTGCTTTTCTATAGTGCTGGAGACCTTGCCAGAATCCACTTTTTTATTGATAAGATTACCGACGAAAAAGAGAAGTCTAGAGCCAACAGAAATCTCAATAATATGGTCAATCTAGCCACTGTGAATGTTTGCCGAAGGAAACAGATTCTCGAGTATTTTAATGAAGAATATGACCAGAACTGCGGAGCTTGTGATATCTGCAACGGAGAAGCGGAACAGGTAGATGGGTCTGTAGATGCTCAGAAAATCCTCTCAGCCATTATCAGGACCAATCAGGTTTTCGGCATTTCTCATATAATAGATATTGTAAAAGGCGCCGATACAGAAAAAATCAGAAAATTCGGGCACCATGAGATTAAAACATGGGGTACTGGAAAAGATAAAAATAAAAGCTGGTGGAGAAGCATCGTCACAGAGTTGCTTGGACAGAAGCACATTTATCAAGATAGGGATAATTACAACGGGTTGAAAATAACAGCTTCGGGCATGGAAATCCTGTACGGTAGGGCTCCATTCGTAGTTCTTATGAAAAAAGAAAAGAAAGTGGAAGAAAAAAGGAGCTACAGAGAGGTAAATTATGACGAAAATCTATTTGCCAGGCTCAAAGAAGTTCGTGGTGAAATTGCCAGGAAAAAGGGCCTTCCCCCCTATATTGTTTTCAGTGATAAAACATTGAAGGAAATGAGTTCCCTGCGACCTGATAACGAAGCAGCTATGTTGCGAGTATCCGGTGTCGGAGAGAGAAAAATGGAGCAGTATGGTTTTCACTTTTTGAAAGAGATCAGGATTTTTCTTGGATATAAATGATATACTTAAAGCGGAGGATAATTTTGCAGAGAATATTTTTATTGATAATATGCTTCCTGACCGGGAGCTTTTTAATAAGCTGTGTCACTACTTCTGAAGGTTTAGTTCACGAAGAAACAGTACCTGAACCTGAAGAGAAAAAAGAGGAAGTCTCATTGGAGAAAAATGATATTATCTTTTCCAGCAGAGACCTTGCAACGGGACCATTGCTTCTGGGATCGAAAGAGCATATGTCGGGACCTGTTGTCGAGTTTTCTATTCTTTACAGCCTTTATTTTCCGTTGAGCGGAATTCTGACTGATGATCATCAATATGATGTCTCTCAGGGAACCCGATGGCAGATAAACTCCGAAAAATTTGAAGAATCAGTTTTTTTTGAAAGAGCTTTGCTCAATGAAGATAGCGAGGGGCGAAGCTGGTGGTATTTTATGGTTGAAGGTGATGGATTCAGAAGAGAATACGAATTTCTTCTCGATGAAAAATGGTCTTTGATGGAAATGCACTATTTTGCTGATAATTTCGTAATGCATTATACTCCATCTGTAGATGAAAATCGGGATCTGTCCAATGGATCTGTTCCATATGATGATTTCCACTCCGGTAGAGAAAAAATCTCTGTAGAGGCTGGTGAGTTTCAATCGGACCATATTGTACTGGAATCGTCAGAGCACTGGACCAATAAAACAGTTCCAGGCTCTTTTGTTAAATCCATTTTGCTGGAAAATGAAGAGATTATTCTCACTGCTTCCGTAGTAGAAATAAAAAAAGACTACCACACGATAATGAACTCCTACTGAGTCGTAATCCGAAATTCATCCAGTTTGCTGTCAATAAACTGGATGACTTCTTCGTCAAATCCCTGAATTGGACATATGATGAATGAATCCTTAGTTGTAAAAAACAGATAGGCATCTTTATTTTTCCATACTTTGAATAGATCTTTCCACTTGAGAGAATCGCTTTCATTATTGAGCGATATTCCATTTTCCCTAATAGTCAGCCATGTTGAATCCCCTTCAATCTTTTTGAATTCTCTATTGGCACCGCTGAAGTAATGGCTGTACATTCTCAGGAATATGAGAATCCCGAAAACAGAAACAGCCGAAAATATCGCGAGGAGCAATGTTCTGTTACCGGTTAAAAATAAATAGAGAGCTATGGCCGTTGATAAGAGCATGGCTATATAAAAAGATAAACCCATCGCTTTGATAAGGTATTGAAAAGTGACTTTCCCAATCATTTTTCTGGAGTAAAACGCTTTAACTTTATATTTCATAGAGTTCAAAGTATCAGTAAAACATCATTTCTGAAACAATTTTCTGAAAAAAAAGAGCCGCAGTTGCGGCTCTCGATTGATAGTTGGTAATGATTAGTTTCTTCCGATACAGTTTAGATCTTCAAAAGCTTTTTCCAGTCTTGCAACTAGTGTTGACTGACCTTCTCTGAGCCATTTTCTTGGATCGTAGTATTTCTTGTTAGGCTTGTCCGGTCCATCGGGGTTACCGAGCTGAGTCTGGAGATATCCTTCGTTTCCTTTGTAGAAACCGAGAATCCCTTCCCATGTCGCCCACTGAGTATCAGTATCGATATTCATTTTAACAACACCGTAACCGATAGCTTCTCTGATCTCTTCTCTTGTAGAACCTGATCCTCCGTGGAATACGAAAGTTACAGGGTGCTTAACACTTAGATTGTGCTTATCAATAATATACTTCTGTGCTTTGTCGAGAATAGTCGGAGTAAGTTTTACGTTACCGGGCTTGTATACACCGTGTACGTTTCCAAAAGCCGCGGCAATTGTAAAGTCAGGGCTGATTTTAGAAAGTTCTGTATAGGCGTAATCGATCTCTTCAGGTTTAGAGTAGAGTTCATCGGGAGATATATCTGAGTTATCTACACCATCTTCTTCTCCACCGGTAATTCCCAGTTCGATTTCAAGAGTCATTTCCATTTTGCTCATTCTTGCAAGATATGTTTTACAGATATCAAGGTTTTCTTCGATTGACTCTTCTGAAAGGTCAAGCATATGAGATGAGAACAATGGTTTCCCTGTCTGTTTGTAGTGCTCTTCTCCGGCGTCGAGTAATCCATCGATCCATGGAAGTAGTTTTTTTGCACAGTGGTCTGTGTGGAGAACTACAGGAATTCCGTATTTTTCAGCCATAAGATGCACATGTTTTGCACCAGAAATAGCACCGGCTATTGCCGCTTCGTGACCTTCGAGTTTGAGTCCTTTACCTGCATAAAAAGCAGCTCCACCATTGGAGAACTGTATCATAACAGGTGATTTCACTTTTGCAGCTGCTTCAAGAACACCGTTTACCGAGTCTGAACCGACACAGTTAACAGCAGGCATTGCAAATCCTTCTTCTTTACAGATCTCGAATAAAGTCTGTAAGTCTTTACCAAAGACTACACCAGGTTTAATCCTGTCTAATACACTCATAAAATATTTACCTCTTCAAAAATATAATAAATTATGGAGTCAACTCCAAAATTTCATATGTTTCCATGTGTTGCGACAAGCCGTAATAAAATACAGCTTTCAAATAACTTATTAAGTATAATACATTATAATAATTAGGAACAGACTCTGTAAAACTTGACCAAGTTAAATGTTTTACTTAATTTAATTTTATTACTATCCTAAATAAGGTGTTACTTCGTGCTTAAAGAATATAAAACAATCCTTCCCTATATAAAGAAATACTGGTATGCCTACGTACTTGGTCTTCTTTTTCTGGTTATGACCAATGCCGGTCAGTTAATGATTCCCCAGATCCTGAGAAAAGCAATTGATCAAATCTATTCCGGTTCATTTGATTTGTTGCAAATTTTCCGCAATATGATGCTTATTATCCTTGTCGCCGTTTTTGTCGCTGCCGGTCGATTTCTCTGGAGATTTTTTATTCAGGGATCTTCCCGGAGAATTGAAGCGGCGCTTCGAGTGAGGTTATTTGATCATCTGCTGTTGCTTGGTCACGACTTTTTCAATACTCACAAAACCGGTGATATTATGGCCCGGGCAACTAATGATCTCAACGCAATAAGAATGGCCACCGGTATGGCACTCATTGCTTTTGTAGATGGAGTCTTTATGACAGGGGCCATTCTGATTATTATTTTTACACAGAATGCTAAACTGGCTGGACTAACTATAATTCCACTCCCTGTCATCACAATTATTATCCTTTTTTTCGGGAGTATGCTCGGTTCCCGTTTTAAAAAGGTTCAGGAGAGTTTTTCCAGTATTTCCGGTCATGTTCAGGAAGCGCTGATGGGAATCCGTGTATTGAAAGCTTTTAACCGGGAGAATTTTTCAGCTGAAGAATTTGGATATAAAAATGATGAATATAAACAGGCGAATCTATCGTTAATAAAAATATGGGGACTCTTTTTTCCCATCATAGCCTTTCTTTCGGGGATATCCGTACTACTGCTTCTATTGTTCGGAGGGGGTGCTGTTATCGGTGGAACATTTACTCCAGGGGATTTCACAGCTTTTCTTAGTTATCTGGGAATGCTTGTCTGGCCCATGCTGGGTGCAGGGTTTACTGTTAATCTTATCCAGAGAGGGGGAGCATCACTAAAGAGAATTAATGAAATATATAACTATGAACCACTGATTAAAAATGATGAGGAACCTCTTATGAGAATTCAGGGCTCGGAACTGGTTGTAGAAAATCTGAGTTATACTTATACGGGAACGGAAAAGCCAGTTCTGGAAAATATCAGTTTTGATCTCAAAGAAGGAGAAATTCTTGGGATCCTCGGCAGGACGGGATCTGGAAAAACCACGTTACTCAACCTGTTAACCCGGCAATATGACCCTCCTGAATGGAGCATCATGCTCGATGGTGTAGACTTGAGGAAATACAATCTGAATACTATGAGAAAATATTTCGGAATAGTTCCCCAGGAAACATTTCTATTCTCAACTTCTATTGAAGACAATATTTCATTTGGTATCCCGGGAATCAATGAGGATAAAATCCGCTGGGCTGCTGAATTATCCACAATAGATCGCGATATAGAAACCTTTCCCGACTCGTGGCAGACCGAAGTCGGTGAGCGTGGACTGACCCTTTCCGGAGGGCAGAAACAGAGAGTTGCCATCTCCCGTGCATTGATACTCGATCCTCCGGTTCTTATTTTTGATGATGCCCTTTCAGCTGTAGATACGGAGACAGAAAGTAAAATCCTGAAGCATTTGCTGCAGGAGAGAATGGGAAAAACCAGTATAGTTGTCTCCCACAGGATCTCTACTCTTCAGTATGCAGATAAAGTTATCGTTCTCGATGAAGGGCGAATCATTGAATCTGGAAAACCTTCGGAACTGCTGTCTGGTGATGGCCTATACGCCGATATAGCTGCTCTTCAGAGTTTTAAAGAAGAGGAGGCAAACTGATATGGAAAAAGAACAGATTATAAAAGAATACGATCCGGTAATATTGAAAAAATTGTCAGTTTTCACCAGGCCTCATATCAAGTGGATTGTGATCGGTGTCATTGCACTAATGATTGCAACTGGTGCCGAACTGGTTAAACCAATCGTAATTCAGAAAACTATCGACTACAATGTTCTACCCCATTTCAGTCGGGTTGATCAAAAAGATGCCTCTCATATTGATGCAGAAGGAATCCTTCTGGATGAATATTTCTATTATGATCAGAAAGATCTCAATTCTGAAACAGAGCTCCTTACGGGACTTTCAGAGTGGCATTTTGTCAAAATCGAAGATGAAGAGATTAGAAAACTCATCGAAAGTAAAAATAAATTATTTTTATCTGATGGAATTTACAGCGCTATTTCTAATGACGATTTTCAGAAACTGAGTGCAGAAGAGAGAAAGCTCTATCGAAAAGGAGATATAAACAGTATCACCAGAAACAGCCTATTCCTCATTTTTCTGCTATCAATGGGTATCATTTTCACCTTTGTCCAGATTTTTTTGATGGCATTGACCAGCCAGAATATTATGAAAGGTATAAGGGTAAAGCTATTTCGTCATATTACAGAACAGTCCCTTTCCTACCTTTCGGAAACACCTGTAGGAAAGCTCGTTTCAGGGATAACAAATGATGTGGCGACTATAGATGAACTGTTCACTTCTGTGTTTTCAGCGCTTCTCCGTGATGTTCTGATGATGGGCGGTGTCGTCGCGGTACTCTTTTATCTCGATGTGAAACTGGCTTTTGTCACAGTTCTCACTCTTCCTCCGGCATTTATCATTATCGAGCTGCTCCGGAAGAAATCGAGAAAATTGTTTCGGAGAGTCCGTCTCCATGTATCAGGTGTGAACTCTTTCCTTTCTGAACACATTTCCGGAATGGATATTGTTCAGATGTTTGGAAGAGAAGTTATCAGTCAGAGAAAATTCAAAGAGGAAAATGATAAACTGCTCAAGGCGAACATCGGGCAGATGTATGTCTATGCGTTCTTCAGACCGCTGATCGAATTGCTGGCATCTGTCTCAGTCGCGATCATTATCTATATTGGAGCAGGATTTTACCAGTCGGGAATCATATCTCTGGGAATCCTTATCGCCTATGTGAATCTGATCAGTAAATTTTACGATCCGGTTAAAGATATTGCTGAGAAATTTTCTATTATGCAGTCAGCTATGGCAGGAGGAGAACGTGTTTTTTCTCTGTTTGATATTGATAGAAAAATCGAGGATAACGGTGAGATTCCAGTTGCTGACTTGAAAGGAGCTATCGAATTTCAAGATGTTCATTTTTCCTACAAAGAAGATGTTCCCGTTTTAAAGGGATTGGATTTTACAGTGAAACCGGGAGAAACTGTTGCCATTGTGGGTTATACAGGTGCCGGAAAAACAACTATTGCCAGTCTGTTGACCCGTTTATGGGATATAGACGAAGGGAGGATTCTTATTGATGGAGTGGATATTCGCCAGATGTCTCTGAAACAATTAAGAAATATAGTACAACCCGTCCAGCAGGATGTGTTTATCTTTGCAGGAGATATCAGAAAGAATATCACTATCGGTTCAGACATCAGCGATGAAAGATTTCAAAAAGCAGTGGAAGCTGCTGAAGTGGAAACTTTTATTGATAAATTTGAAAACCGCTATGAAACGGAACTCTCTGAGAGGGGATCCAATTTATCTGTAGGTCAGAGACAGCTTCTCTCTTTTGCAAGGGCACTGGCTCACGATCCCCGAATTCTCATTCTTGATGAAGCAACGGCTCATATCGATACGGAAACTGAGGAACTGATCCAGAGAGCCTTGAAAAACCTGCTTGAGGAGCGAACGTCTCTTGTCATTGCTCATCGTCTCTCAACAATCCGAAATGCCGATAGGATTATGGTGCTCAACGACGGGGTAGTTGCAGAAATCGGTACACATGATGAACTTATAAAAAAAGGAGAAATATACTATACTTTATATAACCTTCAGTATCAGAAAGAGATAAGAATTTGAAGAGAAAAAAGATAAGTCTGATAAATAACATACAGCTCATTTTTTTAGGTTCTATATTGCTTTTGTCGGGAATCTTTCTGATTATTCAGATATCATCACATAATACAAAATTCAAAAGACAGTCAGAATTCATACAGGAAAACTATAGTGATGAACAGAAAGCCATAGTTAAAAGGGAAGTCGAGAGAGTTGTCAATCTGATCAATTCTCAAATTACTTCCATGGATAAACATGTAGAAGAGATCATTAAAGAAAAAGTCTATGAAGCATATGCAATCGCAGAAAATATTTATAATCAGAATAGTGGAATCGCAAGTGATTCTGAAATTATAAAAATGATAAAAGATGCCCTCAGGCCAATTCGTTTTGAAAATAACCGGGGATATTTCTTTATTACCAGTTACAGCGGATTGGAAATCCTTTTTGCAGACCGTCCGGAAATGGAAGGAAAAAATCTTATAGACTTAAAGAGTTCTGATGATAAGTATGTCATTCGGGATATGATTGAGATCAGTAAACAGTCCGGTGAGGGATTGTATGAATACCAGTGGACCAAACCCGGAGAACCGGGAAACGATCATAAGAAAATATCCTTTGTAAAACACTTCGCTCCCTATGACTGGATTATTGGCACAGGACTCTATATAAAAGACCTGGAAGAGCGGATTCAATTGGGTTTGCTCCAGCAGATAAGTGAAACCAGATTCGGCCAAGAGGGATATATCTTTGTGAATACACTCGATGGTTATGCGCTTGTTGCGAATGGAAATCTGATTACAGGGCAACAGAAACTCTGGGAGGTTTTCAATAAAAATCCCGACAAGACAAAAGACTTATTTCAGAAAGAGTACGATGCCGCGATAAAACCGGACGGCGGTTATATTTATTACTCAATGCAGAAACTGAGTGATTCTCAGGTAGAATCTCCAAAGTCCTCTTTCATTCAGGGGATACCTGAATACAACTGGTTGATCGGCGCCGGAGTCTATCTCGATGATATCGAAGCGGAGATTTCCAATCTTCAGGATATTTCCTACGAGGAACTGAAAACAGACGTTCAAAAGACTGTTTATATTACATTGCTCATAATGGGATTTTTCTTTTTTGTGTTTTTTATGATAGGCAAGAGGCTCCAGAATGACTTTCACCATTTCACTGAGTTTTTTAATAAAGCTGTCTTTGAAGATGTGGAAATAGATCTCGATAAAGTAAAATTCCACGAATTGACGTTAATGGCTGACAGAGCAAACAGAATGCAGACTGATAAATTTGAAACTCAGCAGAAATTGCGTGAAGAGGAAGAGAAACTGAGAATCAGTGAGAAAAACTTCCGGTTACTCGCAGAAAATTCTAAAGATATGATTTTCCGAATGTCATTTCCCAGTGGAAAGTATGAATATGTTAGTCCCGCATCAAAGGAAATTCTCGGGTATACACCTGAGGAAATAATGGATGAGCCTTATCATGTCAAAAAATCTATACATCCCGACTGGCGTGAGTGGCTGGAACAGAAGCTGAAAGATGTGATGAATGGAAGCGCAGCTGATACTTATGAATACCAGATAATTAATAAAGATGGCAATGAGCTGTGGGTCACTCAGAAAAATGCCCTGATTCGAGATGAAAAGGGGAAAGTTTTTGAACTTGTGGGCCGACTGAGTGATGATACCCAGAGAAAAAAAATAGAGGAACAGCTCAACCACAGCTACAGGATGGATGCCATCGGTCAGCTTGCCGGTGGTGTTGCTCATGACTTTAATAATGTACTCGCCGGGATAATAAATGCAGCTCAGGTTTTAAAATCTCCCAAAAGAGAGATTGACGAGAAGGGAAAGGATATGGTCGATCTTATAATGAAAGCGGCTGTCCGCGCTGCAGATCTAACGGCTAAACTTTCCACATTCAGCCGGAAGAGAACACTCTCTCTGAAACCTGTAGATATGAATGATATTATTAATGAAACAGTTAATATCCTGAAAAGGACAATAAACAAAAATATAGATATTGTCGTTGAAAAGGAAGCGGTAAATTCCATCGTTTTCGGTGATGGTTCAGAGCTTCAGAGTGCTATTCTGAATCTGGGAATCAATGCTTCCCATTCCATGGTAGAAGGCGGAAGAATCCTGATCAGAGCGGAAAATAAAATCCTGGACCAGGACTACTGCGATAACATTCTATTTGATACAAAACCCGGTAAATATATTCAGGTTCTGGTCAGAGACAACGGCAGTGGTATTACCAAAGAAAATCTGAAGAAAATATTTGAGCCTTTTTTCTCCACAAAGGAGCAGGGGAAAGGAACAGGTCTCGGATTGGCGACTGTATATGGAGCCGTACTCGATCATCACGGGGCTGTAGAAGTTGAGAGCAAAGTGGGAGAGGGCACTACCTTTTACATTTCTATTCCCAATTCTGATGAAAAACTCACCACAAAGATAGAAAAAAGTGAATTGATTAGCGGTACCGGTCGGATTTTATTGGTTGATGACGAAGATATAATCCGTTTTGCTGGAAAAAACATGCTTGAAGATATGGGATACACTGTCATTGTCGCAGAAAACGGAAAAGAAGCTGTTGCTCTTTATGAAGTTATGTCCAGTGAAATAGATCTTGTTATTATGGATATGATTATGCCTGTAATGAATGGTACAGAAGCTTTCTATAAAATGAAAAAGAAAAATCCCGATAGCAAAATTATTATTATGTCCGGCCATACGCGAAATGAAAATATTGATGAACTGAAAGAAGCGGGTTTGGCGGACTTCATAAAAAAACCATTCACCAATGCTGAACTGAACATCGTAATAGAAAATGTCATGGGTGATGATTAATTTCTGATTTTTTGTAATTTTTGACTCCTTTTAATTATACTGTAATGTAATGGCATTTTCATTGGAGTATTCATGATCACATTTATAGCAAAAATTTTCGTTGCTCTCAACAGCAACTCCAGGCCTTCTGAAATGGCATCTGCCATAACTTTCGGTTTCTGGCTGGCACTGATACCCGGAGGTAATCTACTCTGGACTCTGCTTTTTATTATTGTCTTTTTTCTCAAGTTGAACCTGGGATCTTTTTTGCTGTCACTTGCCCTGTTCAGGATGATTGTTCCTCTTCTTGATTCTCTACTTGATCTATTGGGTGGATTAATACTTCAGCTTCCTGTTCTTGAGGGATATTTCACTTCTTTTTACAATCTTCCCCTTGTTCCTTATACACAGTTCAATAATACGATTGTCATGGGGGCCTTTGTCGCGGGATTGATTTTATGGGTTCCTCTTTTTATGCTTTTTCTCCAGCTTGTTAAACTTTATAGAAAAACATTGGCTCCTAAAATTGCCGATAGCAAGATTGTTAAAGCTATTAAAAAGGTCCCGATTTTCTCTAAAATTCTAAAAACTGCCGGAAAACTAATATGAAAAATACAAAAATACCAAAGTTATTCAGAAAACAATACTCATCAAAAACGCTGAACAAAAAAATCTTAAAACGAATACATATCCCCAAAGACCGGAAAATGGTTTCCGACCTCTTTGTAGAGAACAGCAGCGGTAAAATGGAACTCAAAGATGATCTTCCCGAAAAAACACGGGCTAAGCTTAAAACTCTTACTAAATCCATTAAGAAAAATAAGGGTTTTTTAAAAACCTGGAAAGCTTCAGTTGTGCTTGTTTTAATAGCTGTCCTCCTGGTTTTTAATCTTTTTTTCAAAGATGCGCTTTTAAAGCGGGCAGTTGAGTCGGGACTTGAATCTGTCTTCAATGCTCAGGTTTCAATTGAGAAACCGCATCTGTCTTTATTCAAAGGAATAATAACTTATGATTCCCTTTCAATTGCCGATTCCGACAAACCTATGTATAACCTTATTGAGACAGGAAAAGCCCAACTTGAAATCAGTATTTCTGAGCTTACAGGAAAGCGGGTAAGAATTGAAGAGATGTTGCTCGAAAAAGTTATGTGGAATACGGCCCGATCAGAAGACGGATCTCTATCGGCAGAATCCTCTGGTGCAGGTAATAGTGCAGTTATGGAAAAAGAGGGATTAACTTCTTCTCTCGCATTGAATCCTGAGGACATTGATTTCCAATCATTGATCGATGAACAAAAGAATAACCTGAGTTCTCTCAACCTGATTGAAGAGAGCAATGAAAAGATTAAAGCTCTTGAAACTCGCTGGTCTTCCGACCTCGATGATATGAAGAATGAAATCGATGACCTCTCTGCAAAAATTAATACAGTGAAATCACTTGATCCAACAAACATTGGTTCAATTGAAGATGCACAGTTTATGATAAACCAGGTGAATGATCTCTATTCTGAATTGGAACCTCTAAAGCAAAGAGTCTCTTCTGCAGGTAATGATATGATTGGGGAAAAAGAGAACCTCGCTGCTCTGACCGGCTCAATATCAACATCTATAGAAGACGATATCGCATATTTAGAAGGATTTCTCAATATCTCAACAGGTGATATGGGATCTATTGCGTCGGGTCTGGCTGAAAACTATATTCGAAACCGGTGGAACTCTTATTATGAATACGGTCTAAAAGCTCTGAAAATTTATAGACGTTTCCAGGATAGAGAAAAGAAGGAATCGAAAGAGAAAAAGGGTTTAAGGAGAGACAGCGGGAGAAATGTTATCTTTCCATCAACAGAAAAACCTCAGTTTCTGATCAATCATATTGAAATATCAGGTGGAGATGATAATACGGGTAACCTGCAAATGGAAATATCCTCTATTACCAGTGAACCGGACTTAATTAAAAATCCTCTTACTTTTGAAGCACATCTGAAGAAGGGCAATAGCTCTTTGAATCTCGATGGTACAGTTGATCTTAAAACAGATAGCGAAGAGCTATTCCGGATGGATATTCATTCTCCGGAGAATCCGGTTCATCTCGAGCAGGGATTTCCAGCTCTTTCTATAAATGAGATTTCGGGACAAGCTGATTTTTCAGGTCTTTCAGTGATTCTCCCGAAAGGCTCTGTTGTGACGACATCTTTTGACATGACAATAAATGATTTGATGATCACTCACGATAAATCAGAGAGTCTGCTATCTAAAACACTTTCCGATCTTCTATCCAGCCAGAAGAATGTTGACTTTAAAGGAGAGGTTTCTATCAGTACAGAGGGGATTGAAAATATTTCCATAGACACTGGTCTTGATGACCTTCTGACAAATAGTGTCGGTGGCTATCTGGATAACCTTAATGGTTCAATGAGAGGGGAATTGAGGGCGAATCTTTTGAAATATCTCAGTCCGGAATTAGATAGTAACGACAAGCTGATGTCCTCTCTTGATCTCCTTGGAGCGCAATCTCTCGATCAGGTAAA
>Ga0070728_10000183_pt1 | contig 143852 bp, 119 predicted proteins | sample tdDd471_FD_66723 | JGI IMG/M metagenome (GOLD analysis project Ga0070728, IMG submission 66723) | Marine sediment microbial communities from the Atlantic coast under amendment with organic carbon and nitrate - tdDd47.1 | ecosystem: Environmental > Aquatic > Marine > Coastal > Sediment... | reverse complement strand
TTGAGCTCCAGTACTACTTCTTCGTGTCCAAAAGCTAAAACTAGTTACATCTAACTCGTAACCACTTGCTACATTAAATGTTAATGTAATTGTAGGTGTTCCACTAGAATTACTTAAACTAATGGCTTGTCCTGAAGCTCCATTAAAAGAAGTCCATGTACTAGTGCTATTTGCCCAAGAAGAATTTGATAGATTAGCATCAAAAGTTTGAGGTGCAACTGTATATGGATGAGCCGATATAGCAGTTGTACCAAAATCATGTTGATAAATCTGCCCAAAACCAGACAAAACAAAGCACAAGAAAGCTGCTAATAAAAGGGAGTATTTTTTAATCATAGGGAATAATTAATTAAGGCTCATTAAAAAATGAGCACACAAATATAACACAAATTATCATATAATTCAATGGTTCACAACGGGTTACTTGTTAACAAATTGTTATTATCTTGCAGCTATGAAATCGGTTAAAACATACACGGTTGAAGAAGCCAAGCGAACACTTGAAAACTACTGTGCCTACCAGGAACGTTGCCATAAAGAAGTCTCCCAAAAACTTCGGGATATGCGCATGATTCCAGAAGCCATAGATGTGATTATCGTGCATTTGTTGGAACACGATTTCCTTAACGAAACCCGTTTTGCAAAATCGTATGTGCGTGGCAAATTCCGTGTTAAAAAATGGGGTCGCAAACGTTTGGAACTGGAACTTAAAAAACGCGACATTAGCCCTTTCAATATCAAGGAAGCCTTTAAAGACATTTCAGAAGCAGACTACTTAAACACCTTTCATGCCTTGGCAGAAAAAAAAGCAGCCAGCATTAAAGAAACCAATCCTTTAAAGAAAAAAAAGAAATTGGCAGATTACCTGCTTTACAGAGGTTGGGAAAGCCACCTGGTGTACAATAAGATCCATGAACTGTTTTAAAATAAGTCTACCTGTCATTGCGAGGACGAAGGACGTGGCAATCTCATTCAAGTAAGCATATGTCCACAAACTGTTTAGCTTCTATATAGCTCAAGTATGGCTCAAGTATAGATAGTGTATGGAGAGTGTATGAAAAATATACGGTCATTTTAGGATTTAGAAAAAGGGTTGTGTCCTGATATCAGGATTTATTTAATAATCTGTATAGCTATTTTAGGACGGGTCATTTTTTCTATACACAGCTTAAATAATAGCCTCGTTTTTTTGGACTTTAAGAAAAAAGGAGTATCTTAATCTTTCAAAGTCTACTCCCTTGAATCAATACAGGTTATGCCTGTTTTCAACCACTCTAAACCCTTATAAATAAAAGCATCCTTAGGGGTTCACCCGTAGTTACTCCCTAGTTACTCCCTAGTTACTCCGTATGTAAGTAGTATAAACCCCGTATCACACCCTAAAACAACCTAAGAAAACCTGCTCTTAAAGTGAGATCCATAGCAGGATAGGTCAGAAACTTGTATAGGCCTTTGGTACAAGCAATAGAACTTAACATCTAGCTATTGGAACTTCAATTTTTTTTCAACCAAACAACAAACATTTTAACACCTAACGTTTTTAAAAATTCAATACCTTTATGCCATGTATGCCCTTGTAGATTGCAATAACTTTTACGCCTCTTGCGAACGGGTTTTTAACCCTAGTTTGCGCCACAAACCTGTCGCTATTTTAAGCAATAACGATGGTTGCGTGATTGCGCGAAGCGACGAAGCCAAAGCGCTTGGCTTGCCCATGGGAGCTCCTGCTTTTAAATACAAAGCCTTTTTTAAAGAACACAACGTACAAGTTTTTTCTTCTAATTATCCACTGTATGGAGACATGAGCAGTCGTGTTATGAGTATCTTGAAACAGTTCACGCCAGATGTGGAAGTGTATAGTATAGACGAAGCTTTTTTACAATTTAGAGGCTTTGATGGGATAACACAAAACTCTCAAAACACTGAAAGATTTGACTTTAAGGAATATGGAGTTCAAATTAGAAAACGCATTTTAAAATGGACTGGCATTCCAACCTGTGTTGGTGTGGCACCAACCAAAGCTTTGAGCAAGGTAGCCAATAAAATTGCACGTAAATTTCCAGAGCAAACCAGAGGCGTGTACGTGATTGATTCCGAAGACAAACGCATCAAAGCCCTTAAGTGGCTAAAAATTGAAGATGTTTGGGGAATAGGACGCGCCTTGAGCAGACGCTTAAAAGAAAAACACATTCTTACAGCCTATCAGTTTACACAGCTTTCAGATGAATGGGTCAGGAAAAATTTTTCCACTGTGGAATGGCGTTTAAAAAAAGACTTGGAAGGTGTTCCAACCTTACAGTTGGAGGAAATGGCATCAAAAAAAGCCATTGCTACCACCAGAAGTTTTGAATATACCTTTTCAGATATCCATAATTTAAAGGAACGTGTATCTACCTTTGCCAGCAGTTGTGCCGAAAAACTGCGCAAACAAAAAAGTAGTTGTCATATCATCTTGGTAAGCTTAAGCAGCGATAGGCACAAAAAAGATTTGCCTCAGCATCGTGTTAGTAAAATGATCCAGTTGGCATACCCAACAGACTCCTCCCTTATTATAAGTAACGAGGCTGTAAAGGCCGTAACTGCCATGTTTAAAAAAGGGATTAAGTATAAACGTGCTGGAGTTGTAGTTACAGGACTGGTTCCTACCAATAACCATCAATTACATTTGTTTTTGCAAGAAAACGCAAAACATAAGCCTTTGATGAATGCCATAGACAAACTAAATGGAAAGTATGGCGACCATAAATTAAAACTAGCCAACCAAGATTTAAAACGCACCTGGAAAATGCGTCAGGAACGGTTGTCACCACGCTATACAACCAATATAAACGATATTTTAAAGGTGAAATAATTTTGTCCATAAAAAAAAACCATAAATAAAAACTAAATTCAATATTGAAATTAAAACAAGTTTTCCAATGATAATGCACAAATCAGAAACCCTCACTTTCTTCACACCAGATGTTTCAAACCAATCTGGAGCTGTTTATTTAGACACAGGCATATCAGCAGGATTTCCTTCTCCAGCTGAAGACTTTAAAGAAGAAAGGCTCTCTTTGGACAACATTCTGGTAAAAAACAAACTAGCCACTTTTTATGCACGTGTTTCAGGACAAAGCATGGTTGGTGCAGGATTGGACGATAACGATTTATTGGTGATTGACAGAAGCCTTGAGCCTGCACACAATAAAATTGCAGTTTGTTTTCTGGATGGTGAATTTACCGTAAAACGTTTACGTGTGGAAAAGGATGGAGTATGGCTACAACCTGAAAATGAAAACTATGAGCCTATTAAAATTACTGAAGAGAACGATTTTGTTATTTGGGGCATTGTAACCAATGTCATTAAAAAAGTATAACTTAGAAACCTAAAGTAAATACCACACACTTATGGTCCAATTATCTTCGTTTGATGTTGTTTTAATTGTTTTGTTTTTTGCCATCACACTCTTTATAGGCATTTATGTTTCCAAACAATCTGGAAAAAGTGCAGCCGAATACTTTCTCTCTGGAAGAAACATGCCTTGGTGGTTATTAGGCGTCTCTATGGTAGCAACCACTTTTTCTACAGATACACCAAATTTGGTAACAGATATTGTAAGAACCAATGGCGTTTCGGGAAACTGGGTTTGGTGGGCCTTTTTATTAACGGGACTTTTAACCGTTTTTGTGTATGCCAAGCTCTGGCGAAAATCGGAAGTCAATACAGATATCGAGTTTTACGAATTGCGCTATGGTGGAAAACCAGCTCGTTTTTTAAGAGGCTTTCGTGCCATTTATTTAGGAATTATATTCAATATTCTTGCCATGTCTGCCGTAACCTTGGCAGCTATAAAAATAGGTGCCATCATGTTGGGTTTGCAACCTTGGGAAACGGTTATTTATGCTGGAACCATAACCGTTGTTTTTAGTGCCTTAGGAGGTTTTAAAGGCGTGGTTTACACCGATTTTATATTGTTCTTTACAGCCATGGCTGGTGCTTTGGGAGCAGCTTATTATCTGGTTGGCTTACCTGAAGTTGGTGGCTTGGAGGCATTGTTGCAACATGAAAACGTGGTAGGGAAACTAAATATCTTACCGGATTTTAGCAATACAGAAGCCCTAATTACCTTATTGATCATTCCATTGGCAGTTCAATGGTGGAGCTCTTGGTATCCTGGAGCCGAACCAGGTGGTGGAGGATATATTGCGCAACGTATGTTGGCAGCTAAAAATGAAAATCATGCCATTGGAGCCACATTCTTTTTTAACATCATGCATTATGCTTTACGTCCTTGGCCATGGATTATTGTTGCCTTGGCTTCATTGGTTGTTTTCCCAGATATAGCTAGTATTCACAAAGCCTTTCCTTTGGTGGCAGAAGATAAACTTGGGCATGACTTGGCTTATTCTGCCATGTTAACCAAACTGCCTAGTGGCTTGTTAGGTCTGGTTTTGGCTTCTTTGGTTGCAGCCTATATGAGTACCATTTCCACCCACTTAAACTGGGGAGCATCGTATGTGGTAAACGATTTTTATAAACAACAAATCAATAAAAACGCCACTGAAAAACAATTGGTTACAGTAGGTAGGCTGGCAACAGTAACTTTAATGGTTTGTAGCGCCTTACTGGCTTTGGTGCTTACCAATGCTTTGCAATTATTTGATATTATTTTAATGTTTGGAGCAGGAACAGGATTGATTTTTATTCTGCGATGGTTTTGGTGGCGCATCAACGCTTGGAGCGAAATTTCAGCCATGTTTGTTTCCGGAATTGTTTCCATCCTATTAAATTTTACCGATTTAGGAATTTACTTTTTTGGTGATGAAGGCCTTTTTCCTGCTTGGGCAAAATTCCTTATGATTGTCTTGGTTACTACCATTGTTTGGGTAGCAGTAACATTTTTAACTCAAGCTGAAAGCAAAACCGTTTTGCAACATTTCTATAAAAAAACACAACCAGGAGGTCCAGGATGGCAAAAAATTGTATTGGAAGCTAGACAAGAAAACATTGAATTGGAAAATACGAAAGCAGGTTGGAGTGTGCCTTCGGGAATATTGGCTATGTTAGTAGGTTGTGCACTTATTTACTCTATTATGTTCGCTACAGGCTATATTATTTATGGAAATTACTTGAATGGCTTATTGCTTATTGGGGTAGCCCTTATTTTTGCACTGTTGCTAATGAAGCTTTGGAAAAAAATAAAAGTGACTATTTTGTAAAACAAAAATGCCAAGCAACTGCTTGGCATTTTTGAATATGACTGAAGTATTTAAAATAAGATTTTTCTATACACAACATGATTGTTTTCCAAAGTAATCTTTAACACTAAAACCGTATTTGATTTTTTAATGGATTCTATTTCAAGCTTGTTTGAATGTAAATCGATTTCATTAAATAACTGTCTGCCCAAAATATCATAAACCACAACATTGTTTAATGTTTCTTTTTGAGAATGAATCACTAAATGGTCATCACCATAGATGTTAATGGTATTTGTAAGGGATTCAAACTCGGTAACGGAAATGGTATTTTGATCAACTAATTTAATGTCGTCCAAAGCGATATCCGATTCAAAACCAGATCCAGTAATACCTCTAAACCTTATTTTAATGGTTTTTCCATTGTAGGCAGCCAAATCTACGGTTGCTGTAAGCCAATTAGTTCCTTGATCGCCAGAAACGGCAGGAATGATGTTTTCATTCCAAACACCATCAGCAAAGACATCTATATGTAAGCTGCCCATTCTTGCTCCCTCCATATGGTAAGCAAATTCCAAATTATAAGCAGTATCCATAATCATACAAGAACTTTCTAAAATGGCTGTATTGTTAAAACAGCCAGAAGCTTCGGTATAGATATAATTGCCAGTTGTTGAACCTGGATTGTAATCATTTGTTGGTCCTGTTCCACTGGAAGTGGTTCCGCCTTCATCCACACGCCAATCTATATCATCTTCACTTCCATTGCTTAAGTTTATCCAAAAACTGGAGGTTAAATTACAAGTTGTTGCACCACAATCTGAAGCTGTTCCACATAGTGTTTCTCCTTCAAAATCTGTACTAAAACCAGAAGCAATAGTTCCAGGATAAACAGTTACATAATCCACCTTAGTGGTTGTATGGTTTCCATTTGCATTTGTAACAGTAAGCGCTATGGTATAAGTACCCGAACTGGTAAAAATAACTTCTGGATTTTGAGAATTGGCTGTTGTACCATTGGTAAATGTATATGTTGCAGGAGTAATGTTCCATAACCATGAGGTAGGAGTGTAATCGGATTTATCCGTTAATACCAAGGTGCTTCCTACACAACCTTGTGTGGCTTCTGCCTTAAAACAAGCTGTTGGAGCCACATTTCCAGGATCTTTTAAATCGCTCATCCACAAGCCTTGTCCGTAGGTTGCAGCAAAAAGTTTACTGCTACACTCTGTGATGTTTGAATGAATTTCCAACTCTGTTACTTCCAAATTGGCCAATCCTGTATAAAAAGGTGTCCAGTCCGAAAGGGTATTATCTTTATAATAAACACCTACATCCATCCCTACATACATGGCATCAATAGGACTGGAAGCGTCAATTACAATAGTATTTAACGAGATATTAGGCAACGTTCCTGATATGTCTGTCCAAGTATTTCCTGCGTTTGTGGATTCATAAATGTTATTTCCTAGAGCTATAAAAAGATGATTGTGGTCTGTTGGATCTATTTCAATGTCTTTTGGAGACGAAGAACTAGGTAAATTAGCTGTTAAATTACTCCATGTTGGTGAAGCGGATAAAGCGTTATTGGAATAATAGAATTTTCCAGAGCCACTTCTGGACGCATACACCACATTGCTGTTAGAAGGAGCTATGGCAAGATCCACCATGTTTGAAGTGCCTCCAAAATTTGAAATCTTAGTCCATACAATAGCTCCAGGAGCAGGTGCTTTAACATCGTCTGAACGCCAAACGTTATCATAGCCAGCATACATTCTGTTAGGATTGTTTGGATCTAATTTATAAGGGGTAACCCAAGCACCACTTTCTGTAATACCATTCACACCATTTTCTGCAATGGTAGAAAACGAGGTGCCATTATTGGTTGAGCGTCTAATATCTCCGTAATATAAGGCACCATACATGAAGTTGTCGTCTGTAGGATCAATAATACATTCCATACCATCTCCACCAATTTCGGTATGAAAAACAGAATTTCTATTAATTGCCGTTCCATTATCTTGATAGCCATTGATTACAGTGTTTTCTGTAATCTGTGACACACCAATTTTATATACTTGAGCAATGGCCAATCCACTGCTGATATCGATCCAGTTGGCTCCAAGGTTTGAGGAGTAATAAATACCACCATCATTACCACTATAAATGTCGTTGTTAAATGGTGAAAATTCCAAAACATGTTGGTCTGCATGAACTCCATCTATGGTTCCAGAACTGCCTACCCAATAAGTGTTAATGTTCATAGTGGTACCACCATCGATGGATTTCCATATGTTGATACCACCAGTATAAATAATATTGGCATTGGTAGGGTCTGCTGCTATAACCAAGTCGTACCAAGCCTGACTTCCAGAACCACCATTTGTGTCGTATCCTAAGATATTTGGTGAAGTTGTTCTTGTTGTGAAGCTTACACCACTATCAGTAGATCTGTAAACACCTACCAGGCCACTTCCATTACCAGCTAACAAGTACACCCAATCTGGTTGGTCTGCCGAAACGGCTAAAGCAATTCTTTGAGCGTTACTTGGGACACCACTTGTTACTTGACTGAAGGTGTTACCTCCATCTGTAGAGACATCAACGGTTGTTCCTGAAGCATAAATAATGTTGGAATCCCCTGGCTTATATGCAATATCTTTCATTGAAGAACTAGTTGTTGTGTAAGACCAACTTAAACCTCCATCTATACTTTTATAGATACGACTACCACTGGTTGATGCAATTAAAACATCTGGATTATTAGGGTCCATAAGTACCTCATTAACGGTTCTGTTGCCCATTCCTGAGTTGCTACTGCTCCAAGTCAAGCCACCATCGGTACTTTTATAAACTCCATAGCCAGGAGCGTCTCCACCATCCCTATCTCCTGTTCCTAAGTAAATAATATTAGGATTGGAAGGGTGTATTACAATACTGGATATTCCCAGACGTACCAATCCATTGGAATATTCGGTCCAAGTAACCCCATTATCTGTTGTTTTCCAAAATCCACCAGAAGGAGCACCTACAAAAATGGTATTTGGGTCTGTTGGATGGAAAGCAATGGAGCTTACTCGTCCATTTCCGTTTAATTGTCCAGTTCCGTTGTTTGGTAAAGCAATTGGTCCTACAAGTTCCCAGTTTCCGGTATTGGTAGCGTAGCCTCTTTGGTTTGTGGCGTGCAACCTGTTGTAGCGTGACATTTCATCCAGAACATGTCCTTCACTTGGAAAGTTACCGTTTTCATCTACTCGATGTTCCCAATAATATTCCCATCTTTTAAATTGTTTGATGCCTGTTCCTTTTGGAATTTTAAGGGCATTTCCAGCTTTTTCTTGATAATATTTTTCAAAGTCTTGTTTAATGTCATAGAAATTTGCATCTCTATCAAACATCATCTTGGGCCATTTGTCTTGTGAAAAAACCATAGAGGTAACCACTAAGGTTACAATAAGTAGTGTATTTTTCATTAGTTAGATTTTGGTTGTTGTTAAGCAAATATGGTATAAAAAAATAAACCTTGCAAATAGCAAGGTTTATAATAGTTTCATATATAAAAGGTTATACGGTTTAATCTGCCAGTATAATCACTTTATTATCTTTCATCTCTATGGTTCCAGACTTTATCTTTAAAAGAAAGGTCTTATCGTCATCAAGATGCTTATGTACTTCAGCCGGTAATTCATCAAATACTAAATGACTTTGCGTATGTGTATGAATTTTTATGGTTCCTTCCTTAAGAAGCGAGACTATGGGAGCGTGATTTTTTAACATTTCAAACTCACCGTTGACTCCAGGCACTACTACAGAGTCCACTTCGTTGCTAAATAAGGTTGCTTCTGGTGATACAATTTCTAAATACATGTCTCTTTTATTATGAGTTAAGAGTTATAAGTTATGAGCATCAATTTTGAACTCTAAATCCTAAACCCTAAACTGGATTAAGCTTCTGAAAGCATTTTTTCTCCAGCTTCTATAGCTTCTTCAATAGATCCTTTAAGGTTGAACGCAGCTTCTGGTAAGTGATCTAACTCACCATCCATAATCATGTTGAATCCTTTAATGGTTTCTTTAATATCTACTAAAACTCCTGGGATACCAGTAAATTGTTCGGCCACGTGGAATGGTTGCGATAAGAAACGTTGCACACGTCTAGCTCTAGATACAGCTAATTTATCTTCTTCAGATAATTCTTCCATACCAAGAATGGCAATAATATCCTGTAATTCTTTATAGCGTTGCAATAGCTCTTTTACACGTTGCGCACAATCGTAATGTTCATTTCCTAAAATGTCTGCAGTAAGGATTCTAGATGTAGAGTCCAAAGGATCTACAGCAGGATAAATACCTAGCTCAGCAATTTTACGTGATAATACGGTTGTAGCATCTAAGTGGGCAAAAGTTGTAGCTGGTGCAGGATCCGTTAAATCATCTGCAGGTACGTAAACGGCCTGTACAGATGTAATGGAACCTCTTTTTGTGGAAGTAATACGTTCTTGCATGGCTCCCATTTCTGTAGCTAAGGTTGGTTGGTAACCTACTGCAGATGGCATACGACCAAGTAATGCAGATACCTCAGAACCAGCTTGAGTAAAACGGAAGATATTGTCTACGAAGAAAAGAACGTCTTTTCCTTGACCTTCTCCAGCACCATCACGGAAATATTCAGCAATGGTTAAACCAGAAAGTGCCACACGTGCACGTGCTCCAGGAGGTTCGTTCATTTGTCCGAAAACGAAAGTTGCTTTGGAATCTTTCATAGCGCTTTTATCTACTTTAGATAAATCCCATCCACCTTCTTCCATGGAATGCATGAAATCTTTTCCATAACGGATAATTCCAGATTCCAACATTTCGCGTAATAAATCGTTACCTTCACGGGTTCTTTCACCTACTCCAGCAAATACTGAAAGTCCACCATGACCTTTAGCAATGTTGTTAATTAATTCTTGAATCAATACGGTTTTACCAACTCCTGCACCACCAAATAATCCAATTTTACCACCTTTTGCATAAGGCTCAATTAAGTCGATAACCTTAATACCAGTGTACAACACTTCGGTAGAGGTTGATAAATCTTCAAATTTAGGAGCTTGTCTATGGATTGGTAAACCAGCTTCTCCAGCTTTTGGTAAGTTTCCAAGACCATCAATAGCATCTCCAATTACGTTGAACAAACGACCGTAAACTTCAACACCAATAGGCATTTGAATAGGTGCTCCAGTAGCCTGAACTTCTGTTCCTCTACTTAAACCATCAGATGAATCCATGGCAATAGTACGTACAGTGTCTTCACCAATGTGAGATTGTACTTCTAATACCAGAATAGAACCATCAGGTCTTGTAATTTCTAATGAATCGTAAATTTTTGGAAGTTCAGCACCAGCAGCGAATTCTACATCGATAACTGGACCTACTATTTGTGCAACTTTACCTGTAACTTTTGACATTACTATTATGTTTATTTATTTGCTAAATTTTTTAATATGAAAAACACCTGGTTTTTCGCGCTGCAAATATAGGAGTTTTAATTTAAAAATAACATCAAAATTTTTACCTTTTTTATCCATTAAAAACGCCTTCTTCCAATGACTTAGAAGAAGGCGTATAATTTTTGAATTTTTTATATGTTATTGTAAGCTAGGCGAGTAGTTTGTTGGGTAATCTCCACAATCCACAAAGTTTCCTGAAGCTTCAAAATTAGAACCATAAGTGGCATCTATGGCTCTCATCATTTCATTGGCCATCACAGCATAACCTCTGGATGTTAAATGTACACCATCTAAACTGATCAAACCTCCTGTTACCAAACTGGTGTTTAAGATATAATTTCCTGAAGCAATTCCTGTAGTGGATGCTTCTATTAAAATAGATTTAAAATCAACCATGGCAAGACCGTTTGCGTTGGCAACAGATTCTATGGTAACATTATAAGCATCTGTAGCTGTTTTTATAGCCTGTTGCTCTTCTGGGGTCAATACCCATTTGTCTGCTAAAGGAATAGCAACACCATTAACTGTTAATGGATTTCCAGGAACAGCTTCCGTACCAATAAAAGATGAAGCTGGTAACACTAATAAATCATCGGCTGTAGCTTGTCTCATGCTAACTAATTGCGGATTTATCGCTGTCAAATCTGTTAAATCTTCATCCATAATAACTACAGCGTTTGATTCTGATGCTTCGAACATGATGGTTCTTTTGGCTATTTCAGCATCTGCATCAGCTTGTGATACAGCTCCTATTCCAACTAAATAAGCAAAAGCTTGAGCTACACCAGCATTATAAGCTGCGTAAGCATTGTTTACAACTGCAGCTGTTCCAGCATCAAGAGGTATTGGGTTATAAGGAACCGTTGTAAAATGTGCTAAACTAGTAATATATGGCACGTTGGTAACAACCCCTTTGGCACCATTGGCCGTTAACGCATTTACTGCTGCTGAAAAAGAAGCTGCAAATACATTGGGGTCTGTAATGTCATTTACTCCATAGGTTGCAGGATTTAAGTTTCCTGTTTGGTCTACTCCTGTTCCACCGGAAGTTGCATAAGATAGTACATCGTTTCCACCAATTTCAGATAAGGTAAAAAACGTTGGGTTTTGAGCCACAGCATCTCCAATAACAGTTGCTGTAGGACTTGAAGCCATTCTTCCAAAATAAGGGTTTAGGGAAGCGTAACCTGGGATTCCAAGATGGAAACTTTTAGCGCCTGGAATACCATAGTTATTAAAAGAACCAGATAAATGATCGGTAATTTGAGTTGTAGGGGTTGCCGGCAACACAACAGGTCCAGAACCATCAAAATATAGTCTAGGGTTAAACACAACTGTTCCACCCATGACAAAACCACCAATATTATCGTTCATTAGAGGTTGAGAAAAACTGCCACCACCTAACATCTCGAATTTCTTGGACATGATATTTGGAAAGGAGTTTTCTTGTGTAGCTATAAATAAAGCGCCATCAGAGAATCCTGCAGAAAAGGAAGCACCCACGGCTACATAATTTGAAAAATCTGCTTCACCTGCTGTTAAAGGAGGTAAATTATCAACTGTTGAAGACGAATCGTCATCGTTGTTACACGCTGTAAAACTTAGTAGAACAGCTAGTAACCATATATATTTTGTTTTCATTTTCATATTTTTTATAAGTTATTAATTGTCCAAGACGCATAGTAAATAGAACCAATACTACCAGTACCAATAGCTGTGTAATATTCTTCACCTAAAGCATTGGAAGCTCCTATTTTAAAGGTTGATTTTATTTTAGGAACGGTATAGTTTAACTGTGCATCCAAGGTATGGTAAGAAGGAATGTCTCCATCACCAAAGGAAGCTTCCCAATAATATGCATCGCTCCATTTCCAAGCTAAGTTAAATCCTAAGTTCTTAACTACTTCTGTATGACCAAAAGACACCTTCACCTTATGTTCTGGTGTGTTGAAATTTGTTCTGAAATCTGGATTGGTGGCACTATCAAAATCTTCTTTAGCATACGTATAGCTACCATCTAAATCGAAACCATTGAATACTTTAACGCCAACACCTATGGAGCCACCATAAGAATTCACATCAGCATCAGAATTGGTATAGGTTTGGTACACTTGGTAATCGCCATTGACTACGGCTGTAATAGATGTATTGTCTCCTACGGTTCCATATAAAGGAGCAATAACGTATTCATTGGAGATAAAGTCTTGGTATTTGTTATAGTACACACTTAAATCTACAGTTACTTTGTTCAGTTTTCCTCTATAACCTACTTCAAAAGAGGTTACTTGTTCTGGTTTTACCAAATCTGGATTGCTAACTGTTAAATCTGCTGGGTTTCCAGAAGCTGCAAAAGCTTCAACAGAGTTTCTGGAGTAAGAGTTGTTATATGCTGCACTACCTGTTTGATTGATGGTAGCTGGTTGCCCACTTATTTGTCCAGCAGCACTAACTGCATAATCCCTGGAATATCTGTCTAAATTTGAAGGGGCACCACCTATTAATACATAAGGTCCAGCATCAAGTCCGATAAATAAATCTTGTGTGGTTGGATTTCTAAATCCGGTTTGAACAGAAGCTCTAATGTTATGGTTTCTATTCACGGTTAAACCTGCAGAAATTCTAGGAGATACAAATCCATCAAAAAACTCCGATTTGTCGTAACGCGCAGAACCTGTAAGTTTTAATTCCAGGCCTTCGTTTAACTCGAATTGTTTTTGTAATTGTGTGTAAATACCATATTCAGAATAAGGGATGGTTCCATCATAATCCGTGTAAATGGTTCCAGAAGAATTTAGGTTATATTCTCTAAAAGAACCACCAACTTGTACTTCTACCACATCCCAAAGATGACTAAAGTTGTAGTTTCCATCTACATGGTAATATTTGGATTCATCCTGGAATTTAGATCCCGTAGTTAGTTCTGGGTCATTGATACTTTTTTGTAATGCAGCGTTGAATTGAGGTGAACCTGGCTCAAAACGTCCTGATTCTGCTTGAGCTCTTGCAGCAGCATGTGCCTGATCTTCTGTAGCACCACCTAGAGTGGCAGCAGTAAATGTACCTATATATTCTTGAAACCACTGTTGGTCACTTTTCCAAGCTCTGTTTATTTGGATACCTGTTACGTTCATATCATAAGAGTCTCCAGCTTTATCTGCAACCACATAACCTCTTAAGAAGAAATTGTTGTTTCTAAATTCAATTTTGTGTTGTTGTTGAAAGAAACCATCAATATGGTATCTATTGGATCCTTGATAAATAGTGGAACCTGTTCCAACTTTACCCACATAGGCAATTTCAAAATCGTTTGCCCAAGGACGATAGTAAAGTCCCCAATCTGCTTTTACACTCTCAGCATTGTAGTCTGTTAAGGCACTTTCTTCATACCCAGTTCTACTAACCACAACATCTGGAATAATACCAAGACCTCCAGAAGCTGCTTTAATATTTGTTGCTACTTCATCTCCATAGATATTGTAACCGTCATAATTTAAGCTGGCTCTAGTGTCTCCTGTACCAGGTTTACCTTGGTAGTTGTTAGCAACCCAATCGGTTCCTTTTAACCAACCAAAATTTACTTTGGCAGCAAATTTATCGCTAAATTTATGTGCGATTCTCAGTCCAAGATCCCTGTAAGTGTTATCTCCAGCAGCATCTTGAGAGGTTATACCTTGTTTGTAGTAACCACTGATCCCCTGTACATCGAAAGGATTTTTACTTCTCATGAAAAGAATTCCGTTAAAGGCATTCGCACCATATAAAGCAGAGGCTGCACCAGGTAGCAATTCCACACTTTGAACATCTGTTTCAATCATACCCACTAAATTTCCAATAGGGAAGTTTAAAGCAGGAGTGGAGTTGTCCATACCATCTACCAATTGCATAAAACGGGTATTTGCAAAAGTGGCAAAACCTCTTGTGTTAATGGAATTAAACGTTAAACTGTTGGTGTTGATGTCAACTCCTTTAAGGTTTTCCAGACCACCATAAAAGTCTGCAGAAGCTGTATTTTTGATTTCTTTTAAACCAAAACGCTCCACAGTAACTGGAGATTCAAAAATTCTCTCTGGAGTTCTAGATGCTGAAATTACCACTTCATCCAAAGAGGTTCCTTCTTTTAAAATAAAGTTTATTGTTTGATTGTTTGCAGTAACCTCTTGTGTCTCTGTACTAAAACCTATGTTACTTGCTTGTAACGTAAATGGTGGTACTTGACTAACATTTAAAGTGAAATTACCATCAAAATCGGTAGAAGTTCCAGTCGAAGTTCCGACTATAATGACGTTTGCTCCAGGAATTGGCTGACTGTTTTCGTCAGTGACTACCCCAGAAATTGTTGTTTGTGAATATGTTATGCCACAAAAAAACAACAATAAAAGTGAAAGGATTGATTTCATTTTATAGATTTAGTTAATTATTAATTGATTTAGTTAATTATTATTAGGCAATATAAATAATATTATGAAAACTTTAAGAAGTTTTTCATTAAAATTATGCGCGCATAATATTTTTAACAAATGAGCTGGATTTTGACATATCATTAATTATTAATAACAAATATTGAGAATATGATTTTTAAATAAGCAGATTTCAATTTATTTTTTATTCTATATTTGTTTGCATGTTAAATGTAACAAATTGAAAATTACATATGAAAGTAGTAAGAAAAATAGCTTTAGGTATCATTTTAATCTTTTTGTTAATGGTTTGGAGTGGCATTGTAAGAAATGTTACTTTAGGGGAAAAAACCATGGGACTATTGACTCAGCCCATTAAAGTTTTCTCAGAAGGTGTTTCCAACATGAAAAAAGCCTATACCTATATTTTTAAAGCCCCAGATTACTACATTAAAACAAAAGACCAAGACACTTTAAACATCAATAAATTGAATTACAACCTCTATGGCTTGTATTCTTATAGGCAGGGAGACGCATTTAATATAGAACTCAAAAATTTTAAGGACAATAGTTTAAAGCATGAGTGGAAAGTACCTATTGATAAGTTATCGGAACACTATAAAGTGGATGGAAATGATAGGCTGTATCCTGCAACCCTTATGCCTAATTTGGATATTATAGTGTCTTGTAATGAAAGACCAGGACTTTTAAGGATGGATGCAAGCTCCAAAGAAAAATGGTTTAACGAAGACTTTATTTTTCATCATGCCATGAACAGGGATTCCTTGGGCAATATGTGGATTCCTGCAGTGAAACATGAATATGGTGTCATTGTTCCCATGAAAGTGGAATTGGAAGGCCATGTTACAGATTACAGGGACGATTTAATAGTTAACGTAGATGTCAATACCGGAAAAACCCTGTACAGCAAATCCCTAACAGATGTTTTTTTAGAGAATAATCTTGATTATTTAATAAACAAAAGCCCTTATGTAAACGATCCATTTCACTTAAACGATATACAACCTGTTTTGGAAAGCACGCCTTATTTTAAGGAAGGAGATTTGTTTTTAAGTTTTAGAAGCCCATCATTGGTCATTCAATATAGACCTAAAACCAATAAAGTGATAAAAGTCCTTGAAGGGCCATTTACATTTCAACATGATGTGGATATTATCTCGCCAAATTCCATTGCTATTTTAAACAATAATTCCATAGTTACCAAAGTGACTTACGATGAGATTGAATTTAAACCAACAAATCAATCGGTTAATCGAAAAATAAACCATTCAAATGTACTTATTTATAACTTTGAGGAAGATAGCTATAGTCCTGTTTATGAAGATGTTTTTCTAGAACATGATATTTTTACTGGAGCCGAAGGTTTATATCGAATATTTCCAAATGGTGATATGTTTTTTGAAGAACAAGGTTCTGGCATCCTTTGGGTGATCAATCAATATGGCGTGGTTTTAAAAACCACACTAAAAAGTGATATAGAAGGCTATCATTATTTACCTAATTGGACAACAACCTATTTAGATGATGAGTTGCAATCCTTAAACTAAAACATTATGACGTTATACATTGGTCCTGGAATTGGTCTTGGCACACTTTTAATTATAGTTTTTATAGTATTATTGGTGCTCTTTGCCTTTGGAGTGGTTTTATGGATTCCCATTAAACGATTTTTTAGAAAAATATTTAGTAAAAATTAATGATTTACTATATAATAATAGGTCTTAGTGGCATTGTTCTTTCCAGCTCACTTATCTATTTCCGAAAACACTTTTTTGTAGCTTTAGAGTCCACATTGGCTTTGTCTGATGCTGTATTGTCCAATGAAGATGAACTCTTAAAACAAAAAAAATTAATTAAGGCCTTAAAAACCATGATGCTGTCCTTGGGCATTGCCTTGGGCCTTTTGTTCCTTACCATAGTTTTAACTTGCTTACCTGTATATTTATACAAATTAATAGCCAATCTCACTCTACAAGATTTAGACTTAAGTTCCATTTGGTTTATACTTAGTCTATCCTTAGGCAGTATTTTGCCATTTTTAATTAAACGGAAAAAACCAACAGAAGACTATACAGAAGCTTCCATATTGTTTCACAAGCTTATTTTAAATAATTACAACCTATCTAAAATGTTGTTTTCTTTTGATAGACGGTTTAAAAAAGAAAAATACATACAAGATAAAAACACGTTTTTAATTGTATCTGGACTTGCAAGGGCAGGTACAACAAGTTTAACAGATCAGCTTTTTAAAGCTGGTACTTTTAGTTCGTTGGATTATTCCAACATGCCATTGCTGTTGGCGCCAAACCTTTGGAGAAAAATGTACAACCCTAAGAAAGTGACCTTAAAAGAGCGTAAACATGGCGATAAAATGCTTTTTGGTTTTAATACCATAGAGGCTCTAGAGGAATACTTTTTTAAAGTTTTTTTAAACGACAGTTTTATATCTCAACACCACTTGGAAAAACACGACATAACTGAAGAAGTCTATAATAACTATATAAAATACCAATCTTTAATCCGTCAAGATGCAACTTCCACTTATCTCTCAAAAAACAACAACATCATTTTAAGATATGAATCGTTGCGTTCTTATAACAAGGCATTTAAAATTATTTTTCTGTTCAGAAAGCCAGAAGAACATGCTTATTCTCTATTGAACCAGCATCAGCGATTTTCAGAATTTCAAAATGAAAGCGAATTTATCCAAACATACTTGAACTGGTTGGGTCATCATGAGTTTGGTAAAAACCAAAAAGTATTTAAGTTTGGTGAAAAAGCTCCAGAGATTCCGTACGATAAAAGCACCTTGGATTACTGGTTGGCGATTTGGTTGAATTACTATTCCTATTTAATACATATTTTAGATGAAAATTATCTGCTTATTGAATATGAAGACTATTTAAACAAACCCAAAGAAGTCCTGGAATATATTGAAGAGGAAATGAAAATGACTTTTGATTATTCCAATGTAACACCTTTTACCAATACCAAGCAAATAGACACTTCTGCCTGCAACCCAAACTTATTGGAAGCAACGCATGCCATATATTTAAAACTTAAAGAAAGAAAGCTTAAATTTTAGACTACTCTACAGTTACAGACTTGGCTAAATTTCTTGGTTGATCTACATTTCTATCTAGCATGACTGCAATATGGTACGACAGCAATTGTAAAGGAATGGTGGTGAGTAAAGGCGACAAGGACTCCAGGGATTCTGGCACCTCAATAACATAATCGGCTAATTTTTTCACGTTGACATCTCCTTCAGTAACAACACCAATAATTTTACCTTGTCTTGCTTTAATTTCCTCTATGTTGCTAACCACTTTTTCGTAATGTCCTTTTTTTGTTGCAATTACCACAACAGGCATGTTTTCGTCAATTAAAGCAATTGGGCCATGTTTCATTTCTGCAGCAGGATAGCCTTCAGCATGGATGTACGATATTTCTTTAAGTTTCAAAGCGCCTTCTAAAGCAACAGGGAAATTATAGCCTCTTCCTAAGTATAAGAAATTACGTGCATTCTTATATTTTTCAGCTATCATTTTAATATGTTCTTCAGATTTTAAAGCACTTTCCACCTTTTCCGGAATCAGTTCCAATTCTTGTAAATGGTATCTGTAATCAGAGTTGGAAATTTCACCTTTAACCTTTGCAAGTTTTAAAGCAATTAGTGTTAAAAGGGTAATTTGGGTTGTAAATGCTTTTGTGGAAGCAACACCAATTTCAGGACCTGCATGTGTATATGCACCAGCATGTGTTTCCCTAGCAATAGAAGATCCAACCACATTACAAACGCCAAACACAAAAGCGCCATTTGCTTTGGCTAGTTTAATGGCAGCCAAAGTATCGGCAGTTTCTCCAGATTGAGAGATGGCTATCACCACATCTTTGTTGGTAATAACTGGGTTTCTATACCTAAATTCTGAGGCATACTCAACTTCTACAGGAATTCTGGCAATATCTTCAAAAATATACTCGGCAACCAAACCTGCATGCCAAGAGGTACCACAGGCCACGATAATGATTCTGTTGGCGTTTAAAAATTTTTCAATATTGTCGTCAATGCCTGCCATTCTAATTATACCTTCTTTTACAAGAAGCCTTCCACGATAGGTGTCTTTGATGGCAGTAGGTTGTTCGTATATTTCTTTAAGCATAAAGTGGTCGTATCCACCTTTTTCTATTTGCTCCAGATTCATTTGTAATTCCTGAACATATGGATCTACCAACGAATCGTCTTTAATTTTTCGGATTTTAATTCCTTTATTAGCTCTAATTATAGCCATTTCTTCATCTTCGAGATAAATGGCATTTTTAGTGTATTCAATAAATGGAGAGGCATCGCTTGCGATAAAAAATTCGTTTTCACCAACACCAACAGCAAGAGGACTGCCTAATCTGGCAATAACAATTTCATCGGGTTTGTTTTTGTCGAAAACAGCAATGGCATAAGCTCCAACCACTTGATTTAGTGCAACCTGTACAGCTTTGCCCAATTTTACGTTTTCTTTTAACTTGACATCTTCGATTAGGTTGATTAAAACTTCGGTATCTGTATCGGATTTAAAGGTGTACCCTCTTTTAGTAAGCTCTTTTTTAAGAGATTCATAGTTTTCTATAATCCCATTGTGGATGATGACCAAGTCTCCAGAGTTTGAGTAGTGAGGATGCGCATTCACATCGTTTGGAACACCATGTGTTGCCCAACGTGTATGACCTATGCCAATGGAACCACTGGTAGAAATTTCATTGTTGACCTTTTGTACTAAATCGGCAACTTTGCCCTTGGTTTTGGAAACATTAAGGTCTGTCCCATCATATAAAGCAATTCCGGCACTATCGTAACCTCTATATTCCAATCTTTTGAGGCCTTCAATAATTATTGGGAAGGCTTTTCTATGACCTACATATCCTACAATTCCACACATAGTTTTTAATTATCTGGTTGGGTATAATATATTTCTAATTGCACTCTTTTGTCTTCTGGAACGTTTTCGTTGCTACCATAAAGGATTGTTCCTTTTGGTGACAATCCAGTACCTACAGGAATTCCATCTAAAATCCCATCGTTTAAGACATAAGAATTACTTATTTCATTAATATTACTGGTAATATACAAACCTAATTGGAAATTAGTGGAATCCCTCAACAAAATATTGTTTAAATGTTCTGTAAGTCTAATTTTGTATTTAACACCTTTTTCATTACCATCTCTCTCCAAAATAGACGAATAATTTAATTTGGAATTTATTGGATTAGTTGTGTTAGTGGTTAAATCATAAAAATAGTCCACTATAGGCGTGTTGTTTTTAATGTCATATAAAATAACCCGGTTAGGTTGCTGTTTTTTATTTGCATCGTCATCGTCTATCAATAAGGAACTAGCAAGATCATCCACATAAAAGATTAAGTTCGCTTCATTTATTAAACGGCTGGGATTGCCATTGGCATCTTTATAAAGCAGGTTAAATTCGTCCAATTCTGCTTGGTCTTGAAATAAATTAACAACCGCAATGGAACCTTCGCCACCTTTTAAATACAGTGATGTGTCACCGTTTGTAGTATCTGCCGAATTGTTGGCGTTGTTTAATAAAGAGGTGGCAATTGGGTCTAGGGTTATAGTGCTAGCTCTGTTCCCTCTAAAATTCATTGTAAACTTGTTATTTCTAACAATTTCACCATCTACCCAATTGTTATAATAAACGGTTAAACTAGCTGCAGAGCTTAAAAAGTTTAGCATGAAAGCCTGTCCTTCCATTTCACCATCTGCAAGTTCCACTTTAAAGTAGAGGCCTCTAAAATAATCTTTAAAGTTATTGGCATTGCTTAATTCCGGCATGCCTTGTTTGTCAAATAGTAAAGTTTCCCAAAAATCATCATTGGGATTTAAAAGTTCGACACGCAAACTAGGTGGGATTCTACTTACCTCTTCGTCTTGACCATTTTCGTCTTCTTCATAAATTATCTGTTCAGAATCACTTGCTTCAAAATCTGGATTGAAATATAGCAACTCCCCTAAATTTCCGGGAGAATCAAATTCATTATTGTTGGAATAATAAATTTGTGGATCTGCATCTTCAGCAGCAGGATCGTAATCCCTTAAAAAATAATTAGATCTGTAAATGGATAATTTAATGGGTTTATTTCCATACAAAGAATCTATATTGTAAGCAGGTTCCTCAGTTGTAGATTCTACTTCTTTTGAATAATAAGGTATGGTTAAATATGCGTGTGTAAATTCTGGGTCTGTACCAAAATCTGGATCAAAATTTGTTGAAGTAGGTACTACCTGCGTAATTATTTCATTTGTGGTATTCCCATAAATAGGATCAGTATAAATACCTAAAAAATTAGAAGGGAAATTATTTGTTTGTATTGGTTTCACCCTTTTGTTGTAAGCAACTACAGCAAATTTATCGCTATTGGTATCGAAATTTTCAATGCCTTCAATGTCACTTTCCAAAGAATTGTAATCGTTTTGACAAGCAATAAATGCTAGGGATGTGATTGATAAAACACCTATAAACTTACAGGTCTTAATGAATTTTTTCATAAATAAAAATGGGATGATTTTGGCCTTAGCCCAATACTTGTGTGTTATAAAATTCAACATAAGCTTCTCCAAACTCATCTTTTGATTTAAAATCTAATACAGGTTTCTTTGAATCTTTTAAATGTTTGTTCAATTCTTCTGGAATCTCTTCCGAGCCTATAATCAAAGCATCAGAATGGTCGATTGCAATTTTCATTAAACTGTTGTAGGTTGGTTTTTCCAGCTCTTTGATAAAGTTGTCATCTATGTTATCAAACTTCACTTTATTGATCATGTCTTTATTTAACGTACCATCAAAGCTTTGATTGTATATGGAAGTTACTATTTTACTTTCGTTAAACAAGGGCTCGTCTTTATAGTATTGTTTTAAGTACATTGGCAATAAGGCTGCCAACCAACCATGAACGTGAATAATGTCTGGAGACCAATTTAATTTTTTAACGGTTTCTATAACCCCTTTGGCAAAGAAAATGGCGCGTTCGTCATTATCCGGAAACAAATTACCTTCTTCATCTGTTAAAGTAGCTTTTCGTTTAAAATATTCGTCATTATCAATAAAATATACCTGTATGCGTTCCTTGGGAATGGAAGCCACTTTAATAATTAAAGGCATGTCCAGATCATTGATAACCAAATTAATCCCAGAGAGTCTAATTACCTCGTGCAATTGGTGTCTTCTTTCATTAATGTTTCCATATCTAGGCATGAAAATTCGAATTTGCCCACCTTGTTGATTCACCATTCTTGGTGCTTCAAAGGACATAGAAGAAATTTCAGTTTCTGGTAAATACGGCACTACTTCAGATGATACATACAATATCCTCTTATCTTTCATAAACTTATTGCTTTTGGTAATTCAGAATAAAAAACACGCAAAAGTACAAAAATTTATGCAGATTCATTGTAAAATATTAAGTTTGCACGCGTTAATATTTTATTAAAGGTGAAGATTTTTACTGAAAAAACTCAAATTCAAAAAGCCATACAGCAAATAAAAGCCAAAGATTTGTCCGTTGGTTTTGTTCCTACCATGGGGGCTTTGCATCAAGGACACCTGTCCTTGGTCCAGGAAGCCTTTAATAACAATGATGTTGTAGTGGTAAGTATTTTTGTAAACCCTACGCAATTTGATAATGAAGATGATTTAGAAAAATATCCCAGAACCCTTGAAGCAGATACCAAATTATTGGCAGCTTTTAGAGAGAATTTAATTGTTTATGCTCCTAGCATACAGGATATTTACGATGGAGATGCCAAAGCTGAGCATTTTTCGTTTGATGGCTTGGAATTTGAAATGGAAGGTAAGTTTAGAACCGGTCATTTTAATGGTGTTGGCACCATAGTAAAACGGCTGTTTGAAATTATTACTCCTGACAATGCCTATTTTGGCAAAAAAGATTATCAACAATTAATGATCATTAAAAAACTGGTGGAAAAACACCACATTCCAGTGACCATTATTGGCTGTGATATTTATAGAGAACCTGACGGTTTGGCCATGAGTTCCAGAAACACACGCTTAAAAGAAGATTATAAAAAAGCAGCACCATTTATTTATAAAACCTTAAAAACTGCCAAAAAAAAGTTTGGCACAAAAAGTGCTAATACAGTGAAAGAATGGGTTGAGAAGGAGTTTGCCAATCATAAGTTATTAAACTTGGAGTATTTTATAATTGCAGACGACCAGACTTTAAAGCCCGTAAAGAGAAAATCCAAGAAAAAAACATATCGTGCGTTTATTGCGGTTTTTGCAGACGATATCAGATTAATTGATAATATCGCACTAAATTAATTACCTTTGCCACATGCAAATACAAGTTGTAAAATCTAAAATCCACAGAGTAAAATGTACAGGTGCAGACCTGAATTACATTGGTAGTATTACTATCGATGAAGATTTAATGGATGCAGCCAATATTATTCAGGGAGAAAAAGTTCAGATTGTAAATAACGATAACGGAGAACGTTTGGAAACCTATGTTATTCCTGGACCTAGAAACAGTGGGGAAATTACCCTAAACGGAGCAGCTGCCAGGAAAGTGGCTGTAGGAGATACGCTAATCTTAATTACTTATGCATTTATGGATATAGAGCAAGCCAAAGTGTTTAAGCCTTCTTTGGTATTTCCAGACGAGGCTACCAATAAATTGATATAAGAATTGAGTCCATCAATAAAGAAATACATAAAAATCCTACTCCCAATTCTGTTGGGAGTTTTTTTAATATGGTATTCTTTATCTAAGGTACCTTTAAACGAACTCTTGACCTATTTTAAAAGTGCCAATTATAGTTGGATATTTTTAGGCATGTTTTGTGGTTTGTTAAGTCATTTGTCCAGAGCCTATAGATGGCAATATCTTTTAGAGCCTTTGGGTTATAAAATAAGTTTGGGGAATAGTGTGATGGCTGTTTTTGCTGCCTATTTAATAAATTACACCATACCTAGGGCTGGAGAAGTCGCCAGGGCTTCAGTTTTAACGACCTATGAAGCTGTGCCGTTTGAAAAAGGTTTTGGGACCATTGTGGCAGAACGTGTGGCAGATTTATTGGTGATGTTATTGATCATCATCATAACACTATTTATCCAATTCGATTTTATTTACCAGTTTTTTGTTCATAAATTCAATCCCTTGCATCTGGGCATTGGCTTGTTTGGTTTACTAGTTCTGTTTTTTGTAGGAGTTAAATTTATAAAATCCAGTACCTCTGGAATTGCCTTAAAAATTAAAACCTTTGTTATTGGACTTTTGGAAGGTGTTCTAAGTATTTTTAAAATGAAAAGGAAATGGGCTTTTATTGGCCATACCATTTTTATTTGGGTCATGTACATTGCCATGTTTTATACCACATCCTTTGCATTAACAGAGTTAAATAACATACCATTTGGTGCTATTTTAATAGGATTTATTTCTGCCAGTTTTAGCATAGCTGCAACCAATGGAGGCATTGGCTCTTATCCAATTGCAGTTTATGCAGCATTTTCGCTTTTTGCCATTCCAGAAGCACCAAGCATTGCTTTTGGCTGGATTGTTTGGACATCCCAAACATTACTTCTTGTTTTAGGAGGCGGCTTGTCTCTCATGTTATTGCCTGTTTTCAATAAGAATAGAGTATTGAAAAGTAGCCCAAACAAAGATGAAGTTTAAAGGATTAATATTTTAAATCTTATGGGTAATTTATTACCTTGCATGGCATCCTTAACCATGTTAAAATGAAACATCCATGACCAAAAATTTTGTCACACAGTGGAATGATTATGGGGATGTTACATGTGACCTTTGAAAAACAATAAATATAAACACATGAAAAAACACATCTACTTATTAGTCTTTATTGCTTGTATGCAATTTATTGAAGCGCAAGTTATATATGAGCCATTTAACTCTGCAAAACTGGGTGAAACACGCGAAATAAAAATTCAACTCCCAAGAGGTTACGACGCGAATCCAGATAAAAAATATCCAATAATTATGGTGTTTGATGGCGATTATATGTTTGAAGCTGTTGCAGGAAACGTAGACTATTATGCGTATTGGGATGACATGCCAGACGCTATTGTGGTAGGTGTCAATCAAATAGATAGCAGAGAGGCAGACATGTATTATTCTGAACAGAATTCCTTGCCTATAGAAACGGGTGCTGCTTTTTTCGAGTTTGTTGGAATGGAATTGATACCTCACTTAGAAAAAACCTACAGAACCGAAAACTTTAGAGTGGCTGTTGGTCATGGCGAAACAGCAAATTTCATTAATTACTATTTGTTAAAAAGCGATCCGTTGTTTAAGGCTTATATAGTAATAAGTCCAGATTTGGCACCAGAGATGACCAGCTATATTCCTGAAAGACTGACAAAATTTCAAACCAAAATATTTTATTATTTAGCAACCTCCAATAACGATGTGGCCTCTTTAAAAGCAGGTTCTGAAGCTTTAAACACGGCCATTTCAGGAATAGACAATAAAAATGTTCTTTACAATTTCAAAACACTGGAAGAGCCATCTCATTATGCTTTGCCTGCTTACGTGATTCCAGATGCCTTACAAAAAATATTTTTGGTCTATCAACCCATCAGCAAACAAGAATATAAAGACACTATTTTAAAGTTGGAATCTTCTCCTGTTTTGTATTTAGAGAAAAAATATCAAACCATACTCGATCTTTTTGGCATAGACAAACAAATTCTTGTAAACGATTTTAAAGCCATAGAAGCTGCCATAGAAAAAACAGAGCAATTTCAATATTATGAAGATCTAGGAAAAATAGCCAGAAAACAATATCCAGAAACCATGTTGGGAAGCTATTACTTGGCTCGTTTTTATGAAGAAACAGGAGAACCTAAAAAAGCCATGAAAACCTATCAATCTGCTTATGTTTTAGAGGAAATAGGAGGTGTTACCAAAGATTTGGTTCTTGAAAAAGCAGAAGAGATAAAAGCAGATTTTGGCTATTAATTTTTCCGATTTTTTTAAATCGATATAACCTCTCTCCAAAAATAGATAAGAAGAAGCTTATGGCTAAAGTAAAGACAACTTTTTTTTGCCAAAATTGTGGCACGCAATATTCCAAATGGCAAGGACAATGTACAGCTTGCAAGGAATGGAATACCATAGCAGAAGAGGTGGTACAAAAAGCAGAGAAAAGCGATTGGAAAACAGCAACTTCAGCATCAAAACGTGTTTCAAAACCTTTATTAATTAACGAAATTGATGTATCCCAAGAAGCCAGGATGGTTACAAGCGACCAAGAATTCAATCGCGTGTTGGGAGGAGGGATTGTTCCTGGTTCATTAATATTGTTAGGAGGCGAACCTGGCATTGGAAAAAGTACCTTGTTGCTTCAAATAGCCTTAAAATTGGCTTATAAAACCCTATATGTTTCTGGCGAAGAAAGTCAGAAACAAATAAAAATGCGTGCCGAACGCATCAATCCAAATAGCAGCAATTGTTATATTTTAACCGAAACAAAAACACAAAACATCTTCAAGCAAATTGAGGCTTTAGAACCAGATATTGTAGTTATAGATTCTATTCAGACTTTGCATAGCGATTATATAGAGTCGTCTTCGGGAAGTATTTCCCAAATAAAGGAATGCACAACCGAACTGATTAAATTCGCAAAGGAAACGGCAACTCCAGTCATTCTAATTGGGCATATAACCAAAGATGGTAACATTGCTGGACCAAAAATTTTAGAACACATGGTTGATACGGTTTTACAATTTGAAGGCGACAGGAACCATGTGTTTAGAATATTTCGAGCCCATAAAAACCGTTTTGGCTCAACCAATGAGTTGGGAATTTACGAAATGCAAGGCTCGGGTTTAAGAGAGGTTTCCAATCCTAGTGAAATATTGATTTCCAAAAAAGACGAAGAACTGTCTGGAAATGCAGTTGCAGCAACTTTAGAAGGCATGAGGCCTTTAATGATCGAGGTTCAGGCCTTGGTAAGTACTGCAGTTTACGGAACACCACAGCGTTCGGCAACTGGTTTTAATGCCAAACGTTTAAACATGCTTTTGGCAGTTTTAGAAAAACGAGCAGGTTTTAGATTGGGAGCAAAAGACGTGTTTTTAAACATTACAGGAGGCATTACTGTGGACGATCCAGCAATCGATTTAGCAGTGGTTGCAGCCATTCTATCCTCCAACGAAGACGAAGCCTTGCCAAAAGATTTCTGTTTTGCTGCAGAGGTTGGCTTATCTGGGGAAATCCGTCCGGTACAACGTGTGGAACAACGTATCCTTGAAGCCGAAAAATTAGGCTTCTCAACCATTTTTGTCTCTAAATACAATAAAATATCCCTTAAAAACACGGTTATTAAAATTCAATTGATTTCTAAAATTGAGGATTTGGTAAACTTTATAGTTTAAAAACCTATATTTCAATGCCTATTTTACTAAAAATCATTATTTTCGCAGGTCGAAAAGAATGAATGATACAATGAGTACAAAATTCCCTGAATATAAAGGACTTGACTTGCCAAATGTAGCGAATGAAATAAGCAGCTATTGGCAGGAAAATAACATTTTTGAAAAAAGCGTCACAACCAGAGAAGGCAACAAACCCTTTGTGTTTTTTGAAGGACCTCCTTCTGCCAACGGTTTGCCAGGTGTGCATCACGTATTGGCTCGTGCCATCAAAGATATTTTTCCTCGATATAAAACCATGAAAGGCTTTCAAGTGAAGCGTAAAGCTGGTTGGGACACACATGGATTACCTATTGAACTTGGTGTTGAAAAAGAATTAGGAATTACCAAAGAAGATATTGGGAAAACCATTTCAGTAGAAGATTACAACGCAGCCTGTAGAAAAGCAGTCATGCGCTATACAGATGTGTGGAACGACCTTACACAAAAAATGGGTTATTGGGTAGATATGGACAATCCTTACATTACCTACGAACCCAAATATATGGAATCTGTTTGGTGGTTGTTAAAACAGATTTATAACAAAAACCTCTTGTACAAAGGTTACACCATTCAACCTTATTCACCAAAAGCAGGGACTGGATTAAGTTCGCATGAGTTGAACCAGCCAGGAACCTATCAAGATGTCACAGATACAACGGTTGTTGCCCAATTTAAAGCAAAAGAAGACGCTTTGCCTGATTTCTTAAAAAATGAAGGAACAATTTACTTTTTGGCCTGGACCACAACACCTTGGACCTTACCAAGTAACACAGCGTTAACAGTTGGACCAAAAATCGATTATGTGTTGGTTGAAACGTACAACCAATATACTTTTGAACCTATAAATGTGGTTTTAGCTAAGTCTTTAGTTAATAATCAATTCGATGGAAAATTTAAAAGAGTTGAAACAAAACCAGAATTATTAGATTATAAATCGGGAGATAAAAAAATTCCATATTACGTTGTCAAAGATTTTAAAGGGAAAGATTTAGTAGGAATCACCTACGAACAACTTTTGCCATATGCCTTACCAAACGACAATCCAGAAAATGCCTTTCGCATAATTTCTGGGGACTTTGTAACTACAGAAGACGGAACAGGAATTGTACATACAGCACCAACCTTTGGAGCAGACGATGCCTTGGTTGCCAAACAAGCCACACCAGAAGTGCCACCAATGTTGGTGAAAGACGACCATGGAAATTTAGTGCCTCTTGTGGACTTGCAAGGAAAATTCAGACCGGAAATGGGAGAGTTTGCAGGCAAATATGTAAAAAATGAGTATTACAACGATGGCGAAGCACCAGAGCGTTCGGTAGATGTGGAACTAGCCATTAAATTAAAAGAAGAGAACAAAGCCTTTAAGGTTGAAAAATACAAACACAGTTATCCAAACTGTTGGAGAACAGATAAACCCATTCTTTACTATCCATTGGATTCTTGGTTTATAAAAGTAACTGATGTAAAAGAACGTATGTTCGAATTGAACGAAACCATCAATTGGAAACCAAAAGCAACAGGTACAGGACGTTTTGGCAACTGGTTGGCCAATGCCAACGATTGGAATTTATCCCGATCACGTTATTGGGGAATCCCTTTGCCAATCTGGAGAACCGAAGATGGAAAAGAAGAAATTTGTATTGGTTCCGTAGAAGAGCTTAAAACTGAAATGAAACGTGCTGTTGAAGCAGGCGTTTTAGCAAAAGATATTTTCGAAGATTTTGAAGTAGGAGACAATTCTGAAGAAAACTATGCAAAAATTGATTTGCATAAAAATATCGTTGATGAAATTGTTCTAGTTTCAAAAAGTGGTCAACGCATGAAACGGGAAGCCGATTTAATTGACGTTTGGTTCGATTCTGGTTCCATGCCTTATGCACAATGGCATTACCCATTTGAAAACAAAGAATTAATTGATGAGAAAAAAGCTTTCCCAGCCGATTTTATTGCAGAAGGTGTCGACCAAACTCGTGGTTGGTTCTATACCCTTCATGCCATTGCATCCATGGTGTTCGATTCGGTTGCCTATAAAAATGTGGTTTCAAACGGCTTGGTTCTCGACAAAAACGGACAAAAAATGTCCAAACGTCTTGGGAATGCCACAGACCCTTTTGAAACTCTATCCACTTATGGTGCCGATGCCACCCGTTGGTACATGATTGCCAATGCCAATCCTTGGGACAATCTAAAATTTGACGTGGATGGAATTGAGGAGGTTAAACGCAAATTCTTCGGAACGCTTTACAACACCTATTCTTTCTTTACTTTGTATGCTAATTTGGACAACTTCAGTTATACCGAAGCCGATATCCCTTTAAGCGAAAGACCGGAAATTGATAGATGGATACTTTCAGAATTACATACCTTAATTCAAAAAGTGGATGCATTTTATGCAGACTATGAGCCAACAAAAGCAGCAAGGGTTATTTCAGATTTTACCCAAGACCATTTAAGCAATTGGTTTGTGCGTTTAAGCAGAAGGCGTTTTTGGAAAGGGGATTATCAAAAAGACAAAATTTCGGCATATCAAACCCTTTATACCTGTATGGTTGACATTGCCAAATTAGGAGCCCCAATTGCACCATTCTTTATGGATAGATTGTACATGGATTTAAATTCGGTTACCCAGAAGGAAGCATTTGAGAGTGTTCATTTAGCAGATTTTCCTGTGTTTAACAACAGTTATGTAGACAAGAGCCTGGAACGCAAAATGGAAGCTGCACAAACAATATCGTCTTTGGTTTTGTCGTTAAGGGCCAAAGAAAAGATTAAAGTGCGTCAACCCTTGCAAAAAATCATGATTCCTATTGATTCCAAACAACAAAAGGATGAGATTTTAGCTGTTGCTAACCTAATTAAACACGAAGTAAACGTTAAGGAAATAGAACTCCTGGAAGATGCTTCAGATATTTTGGTAAAACAAATAAAACCTAATTTTAAAGCCTTGGGACCTCGTTTTGGTAAGGATATGAAATTGATAGCCAATACCATTATTGGTTTTACTGCTGAAGACATTAAAAAAATCGAGCAAAGTGGCCAAATTGAGGTTGAAATTAACGGAAAAAGTATTACTTTAGGACTTGAAGATGTAGAGATCACATCGCAAGACATAGAAGGTTGGTTGGTGGCCAACGAAGGCGCATTAACAGTTGCCCTGGATGTTACCATTTCTGAGGATTTACGAAAAGAAGGGATTGCTCGTGAGCTCGTTAATCGTATTCAAAATTTACGTAAAGATTCAGGTTTTGAAGTGACAGACAGAATAAACGTAATGCTACAAAAAGATGAAAAGATAGTGGATGCTGTACAAACAAATATGTTGTATATTAAAGCAGAAACTTTAACAGAAGAATTAGAAATTATAGATCAAGTAAATAATGGTATAGAAGTTGTATTTGACGATGTAAACACCAGATTATTTATTCAAAAACATTAAGAACATGGCAGAAGAATTAAACGTTAGGTATTCAGACAAGGATTTAGCAGAGTTTAAAGCATTGATTCAAGAGAAAATTGAAAAAGCAAAACACGATTTAGATTTAATAAAAAGTGCATATATGAACGACTTAAATAATGGAACAGACGATACGTCCCCAACTTTTAAAGCGTTTGAGGAAGGTAGTGAAACCATGAGTAAAGAAGCTAATTCGCAGTTGGCCATAAGACAGGAAAAATTTATTCGTGACCTTAAAAATGCGCTTATTAGAATTGAGAACAAAACCTATGGTGTTTGTAGGGTAACAGGAAAACTAATAAACAAAGATCGTTTAAAATTGGTACCTCATGCTACCTTAAGTATTGAAGCCAAAAATATGCAGCAATAAGATTCCAATTAAAAAAAGGATACCATTCAATAAATCTTAACGCTTCAAGAAATGAAGCGTTTTTTCATTTTTTTAAATTTTATCAAGACCCTGTGGTCTAGCTACTTAAATATGTGATAGGTGTGGTCATTGTTTACCAAATGCCCATTATGGGCTTTTATAATTTTATTTTTGCAATATGAAAAAGGTTCTCTACCTCATTCTCTTTTTTTTGGCTTTGCAGGCCCAGGCTCAAAAAGTAACCAATAAATCGTTTTCTTCCAAAGGGGTTTCTACATTGGTAATTAATGGAGATATGGTTTTTAAAATGCATATTGAAACAGCAAAAACCCAAACCATATCCATACAATCTTTAGCAGAAGGAGAACATAGCAAAGAGGTTGTTTTAATCACCCAAATTAAAAGCAATACGCTTTACATTTCCAGTATATATCAGCCTTTATTTGTTGCAGACAATGATAAGCTGAGTGCACACAAAGTACTTTCTGTAGAATATAAATTAGTGATTCCAGAACAATTGAATCTATCCATTTCCAGTAGTATAGCATCGGTATTTTTGTTTGGCAATTACAATAAGGTAACCACAGAACTCATGAATGGCTCCTTTTTTGCAAAGAGCTTTAAAGGAGACCTTTTGGTAAATACCATTCATGGAGATATTGAAGTGGAAACCCATCAAGCTACTGCTGAGGCTTCAAGCAAACATGGGAAAGTAGATCAAGCCGTTTTGGGGAACGGAAACAACCAAATAACCTTAAATTCAATAAACGGCAACATAAGGATAAGCAAATCTGAATAATATGTTTATTTTTGCTCAAAGATTTCAACTACCATTAAAAAGGTTTCCACTTTCCTGTCTGCCAACAGGCAGACGTTCTATATGTTATGACCCTAAAAAAATCCATTCTTTTTATCGTTCTTATTTTGTTCATAGACCAAATAAGCAAAATTTATATTAAAACACATTTTGTTATTGGCGAAGAGCTAAAAGTACTGTCGTGGTTTAGAATTTATTTTGTGGAAAACGATGGCATGGCTTGGGGAACCAAGTTGAGTGATTTTATATCTTTTATTTCCGATAGAACAGCTAAATTATCATTAACTATTTTTAGGATAGTAGCCATTTTTGGCATTGGCTACTGGTTGTATGATGCCGTAAAAAAACAACAATCACCTGTGCTTATTTGGGCCATTGTTTTCATTTTTGCAGGCGCTTTGGGAAATATATTGGATTCAGTTTTCTACGGCGTTTTATTTAATGACAGCTTTGGGCAAGTAGCTTCTTTCTTGCCTCCAGAAGGGGGTTACGATACATTATTGCATGGTAAAGTGGTGGATATGCTTTATTTCCCTATTTGGAAAGGCTATTTGCCGGAATGGTTGCCGTTTTATGGAGGACAATATTTTACCTTTTTCGAACCTGTTTTCAATGTGGCAGATGTTGCCATTAGTACAGGTTTTGGGTTGCTTGTCTTTTTTAATAAAAAAGCATTCTCCAAAGACTGATTAAAATCTATAAACCTGCTTAGGGGTCACGCAATAATCTAATGCCATATCACCATCAAAAACATCTTCAATTTTAGATTCTGATTCAAAAAATGACAAGCCAATTTTAAGGGTTTCCGGTTTGCATTCAGCTAAAAAAGAATCGTAAAAGCCTTTGCCATAACCAACTCTATGGCCTTCTTCATCAAAAGCAAGAAGAGGTATAAAGACCACTTCCAGGTTTTGTGTAGGAACCTCAATTCCATCAAGCGGTTCTGGAATGTTGTATGCGTTTTTCTTGATAACAGTACTGTCTGTTAACAGAAAATGATTCATTTTTCCTGTTGAAAAATCGCTTTTGGAAATCACAATATGTTTATCCTTGCCTGAAAGTATGTTCAATAAATAATCGGTATTTACCTCTTTAAGTTCTTCAATGGAAAGAAAAATATGATAAAAAGAAAAATCCCAAATAGGAAGCGTTAAAAGCCTATTGGCAATCTGCAGGCTAAACTCTTCAACAGTTTCAGAAGATAATTCCTGACGTTTAAGCTTATAGGTTTTTCGCAATTCGGCTTTGGTCATATAAAATTACTTTTTCAATTTGGTGGTAATATGAAACAGGGCATCCCCTTGATACACAATGGGAGATTCATTCACATTAATGATATAACCAGTATGGTTTGCTTTAACAAAATGGTTAAATTGACCATATGGATCTGTAATATTTCCAATAATATCACCTTTTGTTACTTTTGTACTTATAATAGCAGAAGCTTTAAACATACCAGAATAATTAGCACGTTGCCATTTTCCACCTGTTATAAACAGACTTTCTTTTTTTGGTGCTGTAACCTTTTTTGGTGCTGTAACCTTGAATTTGGTTTGCAACATACCAAAATGGTGCAAAATCCGTTTGGCTCCATTTACAGCAGTATTGGTCACGTTATTATCTATGTGAAACGATTTGCCTCCTTCAAACAACAACATGGTTTTGCCCAATTTAAAACAAGTATTCCTAAAAGATTTTTTTAAATGTTTGGAATAAAGCACAAAAGGGGCTCCAAAAATTTTTGCCAATTGATCCAATTCCGGATTGTTTTTAGCAATACGTATTTGAGGCGCGTTAAATCGGCCAGCACCACCTGTATGGAAGTCTAAAATAAAATCTACTTCAGTAACAATTTCAGTAACTAATTCAAAAGCCACACGACTGGCAAGTGAGCCTTTTTTTATCCCTGGAAACACTCTGTTTAAATCCCGACCATCAGGAAATTCACGTTTTAAGTTTATAAACCCAAATACATTTATAATAGGCATACAAATGATAGTGCCACGTTTGGGCTTATTAATGCCTTTGGCTATTAATTGTCTTACAATTTCAACACCATTTACTTCATCTCCATGAATACCAGCCGTAAATAAAACCACAGGACCTGGTTTTTTGGAGCGTTCTACAAAAACAGGCACATCTATACTAGAGGTAGTATGTAAATTGGCCACGCCAAAATTGAGCTCGCAACTTTCACCAGCTTTTATTTTTTTACCTAAGATGGTTATATATTCTTTATGAACAAATTCCATTATCTGTTTTTTTCTATGTAAGTAATAATAGCTTTTGCAATATTTCTTCCTGTTGCACCTTCTATACCTTCCAGTCCAGGTGTGGAATTAATTTCCAAGAGTAAAGGGCCACGAGCAGATTGCAACATGTCCACGCCACATACAGGAAGCTTTAAGGCTTTGGCAGCATTCATGGCTAATTTTAATTCTGCATCGCTTAGTTTAATGATTTTTGCAGAGCCACCACGATGCAAATTGGATCTAAATTCGCCTTCTTTTCCTTGGCGTTTCATGGCGCCAACAACTTGTCCATCTACAATCAAAGCTCTTAAATCGGCTCCTTTGGCTTCTTTAATAAATTCTTGAACGATAACCCTGGCTTCTAGTCCGTTAAAGGCTTCAAGAACAGATTCGGCTGCGTTTTTTGTTTCAGCCAAAACCACACCCAAGCCTTGTGTGCCCTCCAATAGTTTTATTATTACAGGAACACCTCCAACATGCGCTATCACTTCTTCAACATCCCTGGAATAATTTGTGAAAACGGTTTTGGGCATCCCAATACCAGCCTTGCTTAAAAGTTGTAGACTTTTTAGTTTGTCCCTGGAACGCAAAATAGCTCCAGAAGATACAATGGAAAACACATTCATCATTTCAAACTGTCTCACTACGGCACAGCCATAAAATGTTATGGAAGCTCCTATTCTTGGGATAATGGCATCTACATAATCTAAGTATCTATCTTTGTAATAAATGGTTGGTTTTTCTTTTTCAATAATGATATCGCATTTTAAAGGGTCGATGACTTCTACTTTATGTTGTCGTTTTCGTCCTTCTTCAATCAATCTTTGGGTGGAATATAAATGAGGGTTTCTTGATAAAATAACAATATTCATGGGTGTGCTTTGTTAAATAATTAGATGGCTTGTTTTTTGTTGAATGATACGTGATGCAAATCTACATCCACCAGGAATTTTTTACTTAGAAATTGCCTTCCTATTAAAACAGGAAATTTCATATCGTCCCTAGTGCTTAATGTTAAGTTTATTTTATAGGTTTTGTTAAAAAATACCACTTCAGATTTTATTTTAAACCGGTTTTCTTTATAGCCGTTACTGCTTTTTACATCTGTTTTGGAAAAGCTATCGAAAACAACTTGTTTACCACTAAAATTAGGGTGTCCCTTACTGTAAAAGGTACACTTTAGTTTTTCGCCTTCAACAATTATTTCAGAACAGTGTATGGCAGAGGTATATGCGCCAGTATCAATTTTGGCGTCAATATTATATAAATTTAATTTTGGAAAGTCTATTTTATCAACTCTTCCAATTATAAGTTTTTCCATTTAAACGTATTAAAAAAAAGTGGAGCAAGTTACTTAAATAGTATTCTGAAAATAGGGATTTATTCATTTATTTTAAAAATAATTAACCTCGTTTTTTAAAACTAAAAAAATTAAAAGAATTACCTTTGGTAAAAGCTGTTAAATTAATGATTCTATCTTCAATAGTTTCATCCATACATAAATTAAATAGACCAAATCCTGTTAATGAGCAAAACATCGCTTGAAATACAAATACAAACCTTACCAAATGAACCTGGCGTGTATCAGTATTTTGATGCAAATGGAACTATTTTATATGTAGGAAAAGCCAAAAACCTAAAAAAAAGAGTCAGTTCTTACTTTACCAAGCAACACGATTATGGTAAAACCAAAGTGCTTGTAAAAAAAATAGCTAGCATTAAGCACATAGTCGTAAACACGGAAACCGATGCCCTATTATTAGAGAACAATTTAATAAAAAAACATCAGCCAAGATACAATGTCATGTTAAAAGACGACAAGTCGTATCCATGGATCTGTATTAAAAACGAACGTTTTCCCAGGGTGTTTTCTACCAGACGCGTTATTAAAGACGGTAGTGAATATTTTGGGCCATACACAAGCATGAAAACAGTAAGTACCTTGTTGGATTTAATAAGAGGCTTGTACAAATTAAGAACCTGTAATTACGATCTGTCCAAAGAAAAAATAGAAGCCGAAAAATACAAAGTATGCTTGGAATACCATTTAGGGAATTGTAAAGGTCCTTGCGAAGGGTTTCAAACCCTTGAGGATTACAATGAAGGAATTGCTGCCATAAAAGAAATTTTAAAAGGGAATTTTAAAGATTCCTTATCACAATTTAGACAACAGATGGCCCAATTTTCTGAAAATATGCAATTTGAAGAAGCGCAAATTATTAAGGAAAAAATAGAGATTCTAGAAAATTACCAGGCAAAATCCACCATTGTCAACCCTAAGATAAGCAATGTGGATGTGTTTTCCATTGTTAGTGACGAGAGCTACGCCTATGTTAATTTTTTACAAGTGTCTTATGGCTCCATCATTCGTTCCCATACTTTGGAGATTAAGAAAAAACTTCAAGAATCAGATAAAGAATTACTGGAATTGGCCATCATTGAATTAAGACAGCGTTTTCACTCCAAGTCGAAAGAAATTTATGTACCTTTTAAAATTAATTTAGGTGAAGACGTGAAGGTGTTTGTTCCTCAATTGGGAGACAAAAAACATATTTTGGACCTATCCATTCGTAATGCTAAATATTATAGGCTGGAACAATTAAAGCAAGTAAAAATTGTAGATCCAGACAGGCATGCCAATAGGGTCATGGCTCAGATGAAAGCCGATTTACGCCTAAAGGAGGAACCCAGGCACATAGAGTGTTTTGACAACTCAAACATTCAAGGTACCAATCCAGTTGCTGCTTGTGTGGTTTTTAAAAATGGCAAACCCAGCAAAAAGGATTACAGGCACTTTAACATTAAAACAGTTGAAGGACCAGACGATTTTGCGTCTATGGAAGAAGTGGTTTACAGACGTTATAAAAGATTGTTGGACGAAGGAAGTCCACTCCCTCAATTAATTATTATCGATGGAGGAAAAGGACAACTTTCCTCGGCATTGAAAAGTTTGGATGCCTTGAATTTGAGACAAAAAATTGCAATCATCGGAATTGCGAAACGTTTGGAAGAATTATTTTATCCAGACGATCCAATTCCCTTATATTTAGATAAAAAAAGTGAAACCCTAAAAATCATCCAACAACTTAGAAACGAAGCTCACAGGTTTGGCATAGAACACCATAGAAATAAAAGAAGCAAAAGCGCTTTAAATACAGAGCTGGAAAGTATTCCTGGTATAGGAGAAAAAACCATTGTTGAGCTCTTGAAGGAATTTAAATCCGTAAAACGGATTTCACATGCCAAGTTAGACGAGTTAGAGGATGTTGTAGGTGTTTCAAGAGCTCAAAAAATTTATAATTACTACCATAATTCATGAAATACCTAATTATTGTCGTTTCTTTATTTTTTACCAGCGTAATGTTCTCTCAGGAAAACACCAAACAAGATGTAAAAATTGGTGTTGTATTAAGTGGAGGAGGCGCCAAAGGCTTGGCACATATTGGAGCATTAAAAGTTATAGACAGTCTGGGTATTCGGGTAGATTATATTGCAGGAACAAGCATGGGAGCCATTGTTGGTTCTTTGTACGCTTCTGGTTATACAGGAAAAGAAATTGATTCTATTTTTAAGGATGTGAATTTCGATAAAATTATAAACGACGACTTGCCTAGAGCTGCCAAGACCTTCTATGAAAGGGATAACTCAGAAAAATATGCCGTAACATTGCCATTTGAGCATTTTAATTTAAAATTGCCAACAGCCTTGTCCAAGGGACAAAACACGCTAAGTTTACTTTCTAAACTCACTTTGCATGTTAGCGATGTGGAAGATTTTAGCAAGTTGCCTATTCCGTTTTTCTGTATAGCTACAAACGTGGAAACCGGACAAGCTGTAATTTTGGACAAAGGAAACCTGCCCCAAGCCATTACGGCAAGTGGCGCCTTTCCATCATTATTTCAACCAGTTATTATAGATGGTCAACTTTTAATTGATGGTGGTGTGGTCAATAACTATCCCATAGACGAATTAAGGGCCAAAGGAATGGATTTGATTATTGGTGTGGATGTGCAAGACGATTTGGCCTCCAGGGACGATTTAAAATCTGCATTGGACATTCTGCTTCAAATAAATAATTACCGAACCATCAATGATATGAAGCAAAAAGCCAAAAAAACAGATATCTACATAAAACCGGATATTTCAAACTTTACTGTGGTTTCTTTTAGTGACGGAAGGGAGATTATAGATAATGGTGAAGCAGCAGCCTTAAAAGAAATGGATGCTTTAAAGCATGTGGCTTCTATGCAAACCCAAAAAAAGACCAAACATATAACTATAAAATCTGTAGACAGTATTAAAATAAATGCCATTTATATTGAAGGAAATAAAAAATATACAGATGCATATGTTTTAGGGAAACTTAAATTTAAACAAAACGTTAAGTTACAATACAACAGTTATGTGGAAGGGGTAAACAACTTGGCTGCTACCAATAACTTTGAGAGCGTTGTGCATAAATTACAACCTTCAAGCAATAACGAGGGTTATGATATGTATCTGACACTAAAGGAAAGTTCCATTACAACTTTTTTTAAATTTGCTGTTCATTATGACGATCTCTATAAAACAGCTGCTTTGGTCAACCTCACCAAAAAGCAATTACTGATCAAAAACGATGTGCTGTCTTTCGATTTTATATTTGGGGACAACATTAGGTATAATTTTGAATATTATATAGATCAAGGGTTTTATTGGAGTGTTGGTTTAAAATCCAGTTACAATCAATTTAAAAAAGTGATACCAGCAACAGCACTTTTAACAGACGATGAATTGCAAACCCTTAATGTAAATAAATTGGATGTGGAATTAAAAGACCTTACCAATCAGTTTTATTTGCAAACCCTTTTCACCAAAGATATGTCCTTGTCACTTGGGGCAGAACATAAACGATTGAAAATTACAACCGAAACAGTTTTAACTGGCAACAATGATAAAAAAACCATTTTTGAGAACAGCGATTATTTAAGTTTGTTTGGCAAGGCTAAATTCGATTCTTATGATAATAAGTATTTCCCCAACGAAGGGTTTTATTTTGATGGAGACTTTCATCTTTATCTGTATTCGTCAGATTTCAATAATAACTTCAATGAATTTTCCATTGCCAAAGCAACCATTGGCTATGCCTATAGCTTTTCAGATAAACTAACGGCAAACATCACTACTCAAGGAGGTTTTAACATTGGCGAAAACGACAACCCTTATTTAAATTTTGCTCTTGGAGGTTATGGAAACGACTTTATAAACAATTTCGAATCGTTTTATGGTTACGATTTTATCTCGCTTTCAGGCAATAGTTTTGTAAAAGGGGTTTTAACCTTGGATTACGAAATTTTCAAGAAAAACCACATCAATATTGCTGCAAATTATTCCAATATTGCAGACAATATTTTTGACGATGGTGAATGGTTTACATCCCCAGATTATTCAGGTTACGCCATAGGTTATGCCATGGAAACCTTTGTTGGACCAATAGAGTTAAAGTACACTTACTCTCCGGAAACCAAAGAAAGCATTTGGTTTTTTAATTTAGGGTTCTGGTTCTAATCTAGTTTTCCACTCCTTCCAAAATGGAAAATTGCTAAAAACGATATGTCATAAATATTTCCGATATTTGTAGAACTATGAAACATTTTTGGTCAGGTTTATTATCACATCTTCAATTTCTTATCAAAAGAAATCCAGAATAAATAGGCACATTTTGTATCTTTATATAAATTTATTTTATTGTATTGAGGGTTTTTTGAGAGAGAGATAACCTTTTCCCTCAAACCCTTTTATAAGTAACCCATAATATTTTAAAACCAATGCCATTTTATCATAAATTAGGAAACATACCTCCTAAACGACACATACAGTTTAGAAAACCAGATGGAACACTTTACAGCGAACAGCTATTTGGAACGATTGGTTTCGACGGAATGTCAACAAATTCATACCACGAGCAAAGACCAACACAGGTTAAGGCTATCAAAAAACAGTATAGCGTAGCGCCAAAAATAGCCAAAGAAAACAGCATTCAATCCTATCGGTTTAGAGGCTTTCAAATAAAACCGGAAAACGATTACCTGGAAAGCAGGAAAACAGTACTTACCAATAGCGATTGCAGTATCATCCTTGCTGCTCCAAAACAGTCTACAACAGATTATTTTTATAAAAATTCCGATGCAGACGAGCTCATTTTCATCCATAAAGGCACAGGAAAATTGCGTACTCACCTTGGGAATTTGAATTTTAAATATGGCGACTATTTATTGGTGCCTAGAGGAACCATTTATAAAATAGATTTTGATACAGAAGATAACAGGTTGTTTATAGTGGAGTCCAGAAGACCCATCTATACCCCAAAACGTTATAGAAACTGGTTTGGACAGCTATTGGAGCATGCACCTTTTTGTGAAAGGGATATTCGTCAGCCTCAAGAATTGGAAACCTATAACGAGAATGGCGATTTCTTGATGAAAGTTAAAAAACAAGATGATATTTTTGAAATGGTTTACGCATCACATCCATTTGATGTTGTTGGTTATGATGGTTACAGCTATCCTTATGCGTTTTCTATTCACGATTTCGAACCCATAACAGGTCGTATCCATCAACCACCACCAGTACATCAAACTTTTGAAACAGATGCCTTTGTTGTGTGTAGTTTTGTGCCAAGGCTTTACGATTATCATCCGTTGGCCATTCCTGCTCCATACAACCATAGCAATATTGATAGTGATGAAGTCCTCTACTATGTAGATGGCGATTTTATGAGCAGAAATGATATTGATGCTGGACACATTTCCTTGCATCCAGCAGGTATTCCTCATGGGCCACATCCAGGAGCAGCAGAACGAAGTATTGGAAAAGTAAAAACAGACGAGTTGGCAGTGATGGTAGACACCTTTAAACCCTTAAAAATCACAGAAGAAGCATTAAAAATAGCAGACGAAGATTACTATAAATCTTGGTTAGATAATTAAAAAACATTAAAAAAATGAGTAAAGAAATAAAATCAGTAGAATACGGATTGGAAAAAATATTTGAAGGCGCCCAAGATTTCCTTCCATTATTAGGAACAGATTATGTAGAGTTTTATGTAGGGAATGCCAAACAAGCAGCACATTACTATAAAACAGCATTCGGATTTCAATCCTATGCTTACAAAGGTTTAGAAACAGGATCTAGAGATGAGGTTAGCTATGTTTTAAAACAAGATAAAATTAGATTGGTTTTAACCACGCCTTTAAACAGCAAATCACCTATAAACGATCATATAGTAAAACATGGCGATGGCGTAAAGGTGGTTGCTCTATGGGTTGAAGATGCCAGAAGTGCTTATGAAGAAACTACCAAGAGAGGAGCCAAATCCTATATGGAACCAAAAGTGGAAACAGATGAGCATGGCGAAGTGGTTCGTGCTGGAATTTATACCTATGGAGAAACTGTTCATATGTTTGTGGAGCGCAAAAACTATAAAGGCAAATTTATGCCAGGTTTTAAAGAATGGAAATCTGATTACAACCCAGAACCTACAGGTTTAAAATACATAGACCACATGGTAGGAAATGTAGGTTGGGGAGAAATGAATACTTGGGTTAAATGGTACGAAGATGTTATGGGTTTTGTGAATTTTCTGTCTTTTGACGACAAACAAATCCATACCGAATACTCAGCATTAATGAGTAAAGTAATGAGCAATGGTAACGGAAGAATTAAATTCCCAATTAACGAACCAGCCGAAGGAAAAAAGAAATCGCAGATAGAAGAATATTTGGATTTTTACGAAGGTCCTGGAGTACAACATATTGCTGTAGCTACAGATAATATTATAAAAACCGTTTCCGATTTACGTTCCAGAGGTGTGGAGTTTTTATCAACACCACCAGAAGAGTATTATAAAGCTGTTCCAGGACGTTTGGATGAATTTAGTCACGAACTACGTGAAGATATAGAAACCTTAAAAAATTTAGGGATCATGATTGATGCTGATGAAGAAGGGTATCTGTTACAAATTTTTACCAAACCAGTAGAAGACAGGCCAACACTTTTCTTCGAAATCATTCAACGTATGGGAGCACGTGGTTTTGGAGCTGGGAACTTTAAAGCTCTTTTCGAGTCTATAGAGCGCGAACAGGAATTAAGAGGCACATTATAACAAATATTTAACTAAAATAAACCTAAAAACTCTATCAAATTTTCTGATGGAGTTTTTTTGTTTCATACATTTGGAATGGTAATTGTAAATAAAAGGTTGAAACAAAAAAATAGGTTTCAATAAGTTACATTTACAGATATATAAATTATGAAAAAAACAGTTCTATTACTCTTATCCATTTTAATATTGCAAACCGTTTTTGGCCAAAGTGAAAACAAATCTGGAATAAATGGTAACAAATTTGTTCAGACAGAAAGCTCTTTTGGTCATGGAGAGTGGTTTCGGTTTGAAATGAGTTATAGCGGGTTTTTAAAAGCTGGGGAAGCAACCATCACGGTTAACGAAACCGTTTATAAAAACAAACCAGTATATCATGTGGTTGGCAAAGGTTGGACAACAGGAGCCATCTCATGGTTTTTTAAAGTGGAAGACAGGTATGAGAGTTATTTCGATAAACAAGACATTAAACCCTATAAATTTATTAGGGACATCAATGAAGGTGGCCATACCAAAAACATAGAAATTGAATTTGATCAAGTCAACCATAAAGCCTACGTAAACAATATCAAGCACAACAGAAAAAAAGTATTCGACACCAAACCGAATATTCAAGACATGATTTCCACTTTTTATTATTTAAGGGACAATCTGGACATAGATAATTTACAAATTGGAAACGAAGTGCATGTGGATATGTTTTTTGACGACGAAAACTATGGCTTTAAATTAAAATATTTGGGAAAAGAAACCATAACAACAGAATTTGGTAAAATAAGAGCGCTAAAATTCAGACCATATGTAATGGCAGGAAGGGTGTTTAAAGAAGAAGAAAGTTTGACACTTTGGGTCTCAAATGATAAAAATAAAGTACCTTTACGTATCCAAGCAGATCTAGCTGTTGGCTCTTTAAGAGCCGATCTGGATGCTTTTAAAGGATTAAAACACCCATTTAAAATATTAGTAACAGATTAATGGAATTAAATAAAGAATTAACCAGTCAATTAAAAGAAAAATTCGATGATCTTGGGCAAGACCTGGAAGTTCACTTAAAAGGGTTGTTATATAGCAAACCCATAAATTATTGGGACTACATTCAAACAGATGCCCTTTTGGACCTTCAAACCCAACGTACGGTTTTACCAGATGAGATGGTTTTTATTATGTACCATCAAATTAACGAGTTGCTGTTTAAAATGATTCTGTGGGAAATTGACCAAGTGGCAAAAAATGAAAACCTGGACGCTGCGTTCTTCTCCAACAAGCTCATGCGAATTAGCAGATATTTTGATATGCTAACATCTTCTTTCGAAATCATGAAAGATGGTATGGAAGTGGAGCAATACAACAAGTTTAGAAACACCTTAACACCAGCAAGTGGGTTTCAAAGTGCACAATACAGAAAAATTGAATTTGCTTCCACAGAGCTTATCAACTTGATAGATAACAGGTTTAGGGCAACCATAGATAGAAACACCTCTTTTGAACATGCTTTTAACCATTTGTACTGGCAAGCAGCAGGAAAAGACTACAATACAGGCAAAAAATCTTATTTATTAACAGTTTTTGAAGAACGATACAAAGATGAATTTATTAGATTTGCCAAATTCTATAACACCAATAATTTGTGGACCAAGTTTAAGCAGCTACCACAGGAAGTTAGGGAAGATAAAGAGTTAATTAAGGCCATGCGTCATTACGATTACACTGTAAACATAACATGGGTCATGGCACATTACAATACAGCAAACCACTATTTGAACATAGGAGGAAAAACAGCTGAAGCAACAGGAGGAAGTGAATGGGTAAAATACATGCATCCAAAATATCAAAGAAGAATATTTTTTCCAGAACTATGGAGCGAACAAGAATTGAAAGATTGGGGAGAAAATGTCTAATGCTTTTTGCAATTATTTTAACTTTAAATAGTTGCAAAAATGAAAAATCGCCAGTTATTGAAGAAGAATTGGCCGTTGTAGAGCCAATTATTGAAGATGTTTATGAATTTGGTTTCAACCTAAACGATTTTCACGTTAAAAGAGATACCGTAAGAGCTGGAGACAGCTTTGGCGAAATCATGCAACGTAACAACATAGGTTATCCCAGAATATTTCAAATTGCTGAGAAAGCACGCGATAGTTTCGATATAAGAAAGCTTCAGATAGGGAAACCTTATACCATTCTTTGTACCAAAGACTCACTGCAAGAACCTAAATGCTTTATTTACCAGCCAAATAGGGAAGAATACATTGTCTTGAATTTTCAGGATTCCATTCATGCCTACACCAGCAGAAAACCTATAAAATATGTAGAAAAGGAACTTTCAGGAGTTATCACAAGTAATATTTCTGAAACTTTGGCCCAACAAGGTATCAGTTTTGTATTGGCATACAAAATGTCTGACATTTATGCTTGGACCATAGACTTTACCAGGCTGCAAAAAGGCGACAGGTTTAAAGTTGTCTATACAGATAAATATATAGACGATACCATTTATGCAGGAATAGACAACATTAAAGCTGCAGTTTTTGAACATAAAAACGAACCGTTTTATGCCTTTGAGTTTGAAACCGACAGCATTAAAAGAATTAAAGATTATTTTAATGAAGAAGCCAATAACCTTCGTCGTGCCTTTTTAAAAGCTCCAGTGGAATACAAACGAATCTCATCCAGATACAACCTAAGAAGACGAATTGCGCTTTATGGCAACAAAATAAGGCCTCATAAAGGAACCGATTTTGCTGCAGATATAGGTACACCCATTCGTGCCACTGCCAATGGAACCGTTACCAAATCCAGTTTTACCAGAGGAAATGGTAATTACGTGAAAATTAAACATAATTCTACCTACGAAACCCAATATTTGCACATGAAAAAACAAAATGTAAAAGTGGGACAATATGTAAGACAAGGCGATGTGATAGGTTGGGTTGGAATGACTGGAAACACTTCTGGGCCACATGTATGCTACAGGTTCTGGAAAAATGGGGAACAGGTCGATCCGTTTCGTGAAAAACTACCCGAAGCAGAACCTATTTCAGATAGCTTAAAATCAAGGTATTTAGAATATATTGCTCCTATAAAAGTGCAATTGGACCAGATAGAATTTGAAGCTAAAACACCTTCAGATAAGTTAATTACCCAGGTAAATTAATTTTATGAGCTTACCAAAGATTGATCCAACATCTACACATGCCTGGAAAAAACTTCAGGTACATTTTCAATCTATGGAAGTGGTTCATATGAAAGAGCTGTTTGAACAAAATCCAGATAGAGCAAATAAACTATCCCTTGAATGGGAAGATTTTTATGTGGATTTTTCTAAAAACAGGCTAACCGAAGAAACACTATCCTTATTGTTTCAATTGGCAAAGGAAGTTAAGCTGGAAACAGCCATAAAAGCTTATTTTTCTGGAGAAAAAATTAACGAAACAGAACAAAGAGCCGTACTTCATACAGCTTTAAGAGCTAAGGAAACAGATGAAATTTTTGTGGATGGAGAGAATGTGGTCCCTAAAGTTTTTAAAGTAAAACAACACATAGAAAACTTTACCAATGGTATTGTTAATGGTTCTAAAAAGGGGTTCACAGGAAAACCGTTTACAGATATTGTCAATATTGGGATAGGAGGTTCAGACCTAGGTCCAGCCATGGTTGTTAGCTCCATGGAGTTTTACAAAAATCACTTAAACACCCATTTTATAAGTAATATAGATGGCGATCATGTCCATGAGCTTTTAAAAAAACTGAACCCAGAAACCACTTTGTTTGTAGTGGTTTCAAAAACATTTTCCACACAAGAAACCCTTACAAATGCTCATACCATTAAAGAATGGTTTGTGCAATCTGCATCTCAGAAAGCTGTTTCCAAACATTTTGTGGCCGTTTCCACAAATACCGAAAAAGCTAAGGCTTTTGGTGTAAATAAAGACAATATATTCCCTATTTGGGATTGGGTTGGTGGCAGGTTTTCACTTTGGAGTGCTGTTGGACTTTCCATAAGTCTTGCAATTGGATTTGAAAACTTCAACAAGCTGCTTGTAGGTGCCAACAAAATGGACATGCATTTTAAAACGGCACCATTGAATAAGAATATTCCAGTGGTTTTGGCTTTAATTGGTATTTGGTATAATAATTTTTTTAAAACCGAAACCGAAGCCATCATTCCATACTCTCAATACTTGAATAAATTTCCAGCATATTTACAACAAAGTTGTATGGAAAGCAACGGAAAATCGGTAGATAGAAATTCAAAAAATGTTTCTTATCAAACAGGAGGTGTGGTTTGGGGAACTCCAGGCACCAATTCGCAACATGCTTTTTTTCAATTAATCCATCAAGGAACAAAACTTATTCCAACCGATTTTATTGGCTTTGCAAACGCCTTGCATAAAAACAAAGCGCATCAGGACAAATTGATTTCCAATTTTATAGCCCAAACCGAAGCCTTATTATTTGGAAAAACAAAGGAAGCTGTATTACAAGAATTGCAAAATCAAAACGTACCAAAGGAACAAATGGAACGCCTTTTGCCTTACAAGGTTTTTGAAGGCAATAAACCAACCAATACCATTTTCATTCATAAATTAACACCAGAGAGCTTAGGAAAACTTATTGCCATGTACGAGCATAAAATTTTTGTACAAGGTGTTATTTGGAATATTTTTAGTTTCGATCAATTTGGAGTGGAATTGGGCAAGCAATTAGCTGGAAATATTTTAGAAAAAATGCAAAAAAACAGCTTTGATAATCTAGATGCTTCTACTTCAAAATTATTACAATTTTATAAGAAATTAACATAAAACATGTTGAAAAACATGTTAATAGCTTTTTCATTGAAAAAGTGTCAATAGCTTCTTTATTCCTTATCTTTCAACAACTAATTTTCTTAACAATTAGTTAATATTTATCAATTAATTAAGTGTAGTTTTGCAAAAAATTTAAAACAAATCTTTTTAATACAATGAAAAAAATTACAAGATTATTATTTTTAGCAGGAGCATTAATGTTTACTGCTTTTTCAATGGCTCAAACAGTTGTAACAGGAACTGTTATGGATGCTGAAATGGCTGCGCCACTTCCTGGTGCCAACATCGTTGAAAAAGGCACTACCAATGGTGTGTCATCAAATTTTGATGGTGAATTCTCTATCATTACCCAATCAACCGAAGGGGAAATTGTTATTTCTTATGTTGGTTATACCAAGGTGGTTGTTAAATTTAGTGGAAGCACAAGTTTAGGAAACATAACCCTTACGCCAGATAACACGTTAGAAGAAGTAGTTATTATTGGTAGTGGTATTATCGATTTGGCTGAAGATAGAAAAACGCCTGTGGCTGTTTCTACCATTACAGCAAATCAAATTAGAGAAAAAGCTGGTAACTCAGATTTACCAGAAGTATTAAAACAAACGCCTTCTGTACAAAGTGTACAAGCAGGTGGTTTTGGTGATGGACAAATGTTTTTACGTGGTTTCGACCAAACAAATACAGCGTTCTTATTAAACGGACAACCAATTAATGGAATGGAAGACGGTAAAATGTACTGGTCTAACTGGTCTGGTGTTCTTGACGTAGCAAATGCCGTTCAAGTACAACGTGGTTTAGGAGCTTCTAAACTTGCTATTTCTTCAGTTGGTGGTACAGTAAACATTGTTACTAAAACTATTGATAGAAGAGAAGGTGGTTTCTTTCAACAAATGGTTGGAAATGATAACTATATTAAATCAACTGCTTATTACTCTACTGGAGTAAATGATAAAGGATGGTCTTTAGGCGTGTTGTTTGGTCACTGGCAAGGTGATGGTTATGTGGATTATACACAAGGTCAAGGACAAACCTATTATATTTCTGTAGGTTACCAACCAAACGATAATCACGCTTTGAACTTCATGTTAACTGGTGCGCCACAATGGCATGCAGCTGCAGGAAGTGGAGATATTCAAGATTTTTTAGACAATGGGAGAAGATATAATTCTTGGAATTTTACTGGTGTTGATAGTGATAACAATTTACATGGAGGTGTGTATCCAGGTGGTAGAAATATTTACCACAAACCAGTGGCTAACTTAAGTTGGGATTGGACCATTAACGATAAATCTGAGCTTTCTACTGTACTTTACGGATCAATGGGTAGAGGTTCTTTCGCACAAGCAAGAACATCGGGAGATGAAGTAACTTATGCAAGAGGTTCAAACAACAACCACAACTGGTATGGTTTGGTTACTAACTACAACAACCAGTTAACGGAGAATTTAAACTTTAACGTAGGAGCCGATGTACGTTTGTATAACGGTATTCATTTTAGAGATGTAAGAGAGTTTTTGTCTGTAGATTCTGTAAGTGCTAGTTCAGGTTATAGTGGTGGTGAAACCTATTATTTAACCGAAGCAGGAGGAATCAATCCTTGGAATGTGTTTTTTAACCCAAATACAGACCACTTACAACGTTTTGGATACGATTACGAAGAGCAAATTAACTATGCTGGTATCTTTACACAATTAGAATACTCTAAAGATAATTTATCTGCTTTTTTCCAAGGTGCCTTATCTAACCAATCTCATGTTAGAACCGAGTATTTAAACACATCAACTCCAGGACAAGGGGAAGAGGGAGACAAAGTAAATAACATTGGATATAATCTTAAGGTTGGCGCTGCTTACACCATTACAGACATGCACAAAGTGTTTGTAAATGCTGGTTTTTATTCCCGTCAACCTTTCCATGATAACTTATATAAGGATGATAGAGGAAGTAATGAATTATTGGATCCAGAAGTTGAAAATGAAGAGATTACTGGTTTAGAAGCTGGTTATCAATTTGGTGGTGAACGTATTCAAGCTAATTTAAACCTGTACCATACTACATGGGCTAACAGAACACTTTTAGGAAGTAACGGTGAAGAAGGTGACGATTTTTTAAGTTATCAAACTTATGGAGTAAAACAAGTGCATATGGGAGTTGAATTGGAAGTATTTTCACAACCGTTTGATAATTTAAGAGTTAATGGTTTCCTTTCTTTAGGAGATTGGCAATTTAAAGATAATGGAGTTCAAAAAACTTTTGATAATAATGGAGACCAAGTTGGTGAAGATATAGAAGTGGTAATAGATGGCTTTAATGTTGGTGGCGCTGCTCAGGTAACTGCAGGAATCAATGCTAGTTATGAGTTTTTACCAAGATTAAGCGTGGATGGTGCTTGGAACTGGTACAACGATATGTATTCTACAGGATCTTTAACCAAAGCTACAATTGCTATGCCTTCTTATGATTTGGTAGACGCTGGTTTATCTTACAAAATGTTAGTAGGTAAAGACGATAGAAATTCATTGCAATTTAGAGTGAATATCAACAATATTTTCGACGAGGTATATTTAGAATCTGTTAATGGAAATACTGCAGCTTCTTCAAATCCTGAAGAAAACTACAAAGGTGTCAACACTAGCAATACCGGACGTTTTGGTTACGGAAGAACGTGGAACACAAGCATCCGTTTTAACTTCTAGTATTATTTAAATAATATTTTTAAAAACCTCTTCAAATCGAAGAGGTTTTTTTATGTGTTTATAATGACTACATTTGTGTTATAATCAATAAAACACGTATAGATATGTATAACATGGTAAAAATACTTCACTCTTATTGGGCTTATTTAGTGCTTTTAATATTAGTGTTGGCAGTTATTAATAGTATTGTTAAACTGGCAGGTAAAAAGGAATATGAAGCCAAGGACTTTAGAATTGCTTTGTTCGCTTTAATTGTCTCCCACATACAGTTGCTTTTGGGATTCATCCTTTATTTTGTGTCTCCAAGGTTTAGTTTGTTCAGTGAGTCTGGCATGGGAGAGATTATGAAAAACTCTGTGGACAGATTGTATTTGGTTGAACATCCTCTAATAAACATTATTGCTATCGTGTTAATTACTATTGGGTACTCCAAGCATAAAAAGAAACTGTTGTCCAATGCGAAATTTAAAACCATTTCAGTGTTTTATGCCATTGCGCTGGTCTTGTTTTTATCAAGAATCCCTTGGAACACTTGGTTGGCATAGCAAAGAAAAGTCATCAATTAAAAAAGACGCTTTCGTTCATTTTGAACGAAAGCGTCTTTTTTAATACAAATAACAAAGTTATTGGGAAATTAAGTTGTTGGGAATTTCATTTTATAACTCAATAACACAGAAACCAGCAACTATTTTATTGTTATCCAGGAAGGATTTTAAAAGCTTATTAAAGCAGCTGTCCTTACTGTATTTCTTTAATCAAGAAAATATATACCGGAAAATGATCGCTAAAACCATCGGTAAATCCACCATCTGCAAAACTACGCAACGGATAGCCTTTCCATCTACCTCTTTTGTTCACCAAATAGTTTTTATTGTAAATTCCAGCTTTGTAAAATCTAAAAGAGCTGTAATCTTTTTCCAAAAAAGGCTGAGTCATCATAATTTGGTCAAACAAACTCCAGCTATCTCTATACGCATTGGAGCCCAAGCCCATTTTAAAGAAATTTTCCATAGGGTTGTAAATCCCTTTTAGTTTTACATCTTCTTTCTCTTTTTCTGCTTTTAAAACCTCTTTAACACTTGCGTTTGTAGGATCATCGTTTAAATCTCCCATAATCAATATTTTCGCATAAGGATCAATGGTTTGTAACGAATCGATAATCTTTTTGTTCAATTTTGCAGCAGCCACACGTTTAGGTCTGCTTCTAGCTTCGCCACCACGTCTGGAAGGCCAATGATTAACAATAATATGTATCATTTCATTTTCCAGTTTTCCACTAACTAGCAGTTGGTCTCTAGTATAAACACGTTCTCTGCTGTCGTCGTCAAAAATTATCAGTTCGTGGCTGCTGGTGTGTAAAGGGGTGAAAAATTTCTTCTGATAAAACAATCCAACATCAATACCGCGACGGTCTGGAGAGTCATAATGCACAATGCCATAATCTTTATCCAATAGTAAAGGGTCGTTGGCAACGTCTTCCATCACCTCCCTGTTTTCAACCTCAGACACACCTATGATAACTGGTGAATTTTGGGCAACATCTGTACCTATGTCAGAAATCACACGAGCCATATTGCTCACTTTCTTTTTGTACACTTCTTGGATATCGCCTTTCATTTCCATGATAGGACTGGCTTCATCGTTTTTATTAGGGTCGTTAATGGTATCAAACAAATTCTCTAAATTATAGAAGGCAACTGTATGGATTTTAAATGTTTTCTTTTCTTGGGCGTTTACAGTTATAAAAGCAATAAATAGCATAGCCGTAAGCCCTAATTTTAAATGTTTCATTTACTTGTATGTTATGTTATAGTTATGTTAATACAAATGTTCTGCCAAAAGTAGATATTTATTATAAATAATGTAAATTTGCAAGCCTTAATTAATGATAAATTAACGCAAATTAAATTATTAACTATAAATTCAAGTATGAAAAAAAGTTTATTTATTTTTCTATTCGGAATTTTTTCAACTATTACAGCAGTGGCCCAAGAAACTGTTGTAAAGGGAAGTGTCACAGAGGCCATTTCTTTTGAACCTATTCCAAGTGTAACCGTAACTGTTGAAGGAACTGTGCTATCTGTTGAAACTGATGAAAACGGTGAGTTTCAATTTTTAGAACAAGTTCCGTTGGGAGAACAAGTGTTGCACATTTCTAAAAGTGGATATATCTCTAAAAGATATCCAATAGTGGTTAACCAAGGGCAAACTGTTAACATAACAGATATGACCTTAACTAAAGATGTTTCTGAAGCAGATTTGTTTACCATTACTTTAACAGACGATGAATTGGATAGTGACGATAGTGGCCTGGATAATATTTCTGGATTATTACAATCGTCTCAAGATGTGTTTCAACGTACTGCAGCATTCGAGTTTAGCTCTTCTTTCTTTAAGGTAAGAGGATTGGATTCTGAAAACGGTTCGGTTTTAATTAATGGAATCGAGATGAACAAATTGTACGACGGAAGACCTCAATGGAGTGATTGGGGAGGATTGAACGATGTGTTGCGTAACCAAGAGTTAACAACAGGTTTACAGCCTTCTAGCTATAACTTTGGTGGTGTTTTGGGAACTACTAACATGATTGTTAGAGCTTCTCAATATAGAGAAGGTGGACGTGTTACATACTCTTCTTCTAATAGAAGTTATACAAACCGAGTAATGGCCAGCTATGCTTCCGGATTATTAGATGGAGGTTGGGCTTTCACTTTCATGGCTGGAAGACGTTGGGGTAACGAAGGTTATCAAGATGCTACTCTGTACGATGCCAATTCATTCTTTGCTTCGGTGGAAAAAGTAATAAACGAAAAACATAGTTTAAACTTCACTTCTATTTACACACCTAACCGTAGAGGGAAATCGTCTCCAAACACCCAAGAAGTTTACGATCTAAAAGGGATTCGCTACAACGAATATTGGGGATGGCTAGATGGTGAAAAGAAAAACTCACGTATTAAAGAAGTAGAAGAACCCATTTTAATGTTAAACCATTATTGGGATATTAACAGCAAAACAAGCTTAAACACAAACGTAGGTTACCAATTTGGTAAAATAGGAAACAGCCGTTTGGATTATGCAGGAGGAGCCAACCCAAGTCCAGCCTATTATCAAGATTTGCCTAGTTACTTCTTGGCAGATGCTGATGGTCCAGATTATGCTGGCGCATATTTGGCAGAACAAGAGTTTATCAATAATGGACAAATAGATTGGGAACGCATTTTAGATGCCAACCTTACCAATAACATTCCTGTTAATGGCGAAGAACCTGGTGCCTATGTCTTGTATGAAGACAGAAGCGATGACACGCAATTTACTGTAAACTCCATATTTAATACTGAGATTAACGAAAATATTTTAGTGAACGCAGCTGTTACTTATAAAAATTTAAAATCTGAAAACTTTGGAGAAATTATCGATTTATTAGGTTCTACTGTAGGATATTTAAACGTAGATTCTTTTGACGGTTATCAATACGATAATCAAAACCCTGACCGTTTGCTGGGCGAAGGCGATAAATTTAGATACAACTACAACATCTTATCTGATGTAATCTCTGGATATGCCCAAGCACAATTTAAATACAATAAAATAGATTTTTATGTCTCTGGAAGCTTAACAAGCACTACTTACCAAAGAGAAGGTTTATGGGAACATAGCGCATATCCAGGAAATGAATCTTTAGGGAAAGGTGAAAAATTAAACTTTACAGGTATTGGAGCTAAAGGTGGATTTACTTATAAAATTACCGGGAAACATTTAATAGATGTTAATGCAGGCTATATTACCAAAGCTCCAACTATTAGAAACACGTTTTCCAATTCTAGAGAAAATAATAGCATAGTAGATAATATTACTGAAGAAAAAATAACGTCTGCAGATATTAGCTATATTTTTAGATCCCCAATTGTAAAAGCAAAACTTACAGGGTTTTATTCTAAAATTGAAGATGCCAACGAAATTGCCTTTTACTATGCCGACGGGATAACAGGTACCATTCAACAATATAACGAAACATCTGCCTTTGTTCAAGAAGTGTTATATGGAGTTGATAAAAAACACATTGGAGGGGAATTAGGTCTTGAAGCTCAAGTAACACCAACCATTAAATTAAAAGGCGTGGCTTCTGTGGGTCAATATACTTATGATAATAATCCAAATCTCTACTTAACATCCTCTAGTTTTGATAGAACAAGAACTTTTAAATCAAACTTAAAAGATTATAAGGTGGCTGGTGGTCCACAACAAGCATATTCTGTAGGTTTTGAATATAGAGATCCAGATTATTGGTGGTTTGGAGCTACAGCTAACTTTTTCTCAAATACCTATGTGGACGTGAGCCCAATAACTAGAACAGAAAACTTTTATCAAGATAGCGATGGCTTGCCTTTTAACGATTATAATGAAGATATCGCTAGAGAGTTATTGAAACAAGAAGAGTTTGACGATTATATGGTTGTAAACCTTACAGGCGGAAAATCGTGGAAAATAGGAGATTATTACATTGGCTTTTTTGCAAGTGTCAATAACTTATTGGACGAAGTATATAAAACAGGTGGTTTTGAACAAGGAAGATCTGCTAATTACCAACAGTTATTGGAAGACAACTCAAATCCAAAAAGACGTTTCGGTCCAAAATATTGGTATGGACGTGGAACCACTTATTTTTTAAATGTTAACTTTAGATTCTAAAAAAAGAAAAAGAAAAAAATTAATTAAAAATTATTAATCATGAAAACAAATAAATTTTTAAAAATAGTACTGGGATTAATGGTAACCTTTGCCATTGTTTCCTGTGTACAAGACGACGATTATTCGGTTCCTAGCAGCATGGGAAATGAAGAGAATACAGCATTAAATAATTTATTGGCTACTGGAACGGAAGTCTCTATGGCAGAATTAAAACAAATGTATCTTACAGAGCCAGACCCAGGAGATAATGCAGCAGTTCTTATTGAAACAAATATTTATGTGAAAGGGTATGTGTCTTCTTCTGATAAAACAGGAAATTTCTTTAAAGAATTTTTTATTCAAGACAGTCCTTCAAACCCAACCATTGCTATTAAGGTTATTTTAAACGAAGTGGATACTTACAACCAATTTAATTTTGGAAGAGAAGTATATGTTAGCTTAAAAGATCTTTATGTTGGTGAAGAGCGTATAGAAAATGGTGTTATCACAATTGGAGGAGGCACAGAAACGGACCAATACGGAACAACTGTAACCAGTTTGGGAACTATTCAAACAAATTCACACGTTTTTAGATCTACAGTTACTGAAGAAATTGTACCACTTAATCTTACCTTTTCTCAAATAAACGCTAGCCATGTAGGTTTATTTGTTCAAGTAGATAATGCAGAATTTGCAGACAATTTAATTGGAAAACGTTATTTCGATCCATCTCAAGATTTTGATACCAAAAGAACTTTACAATCTTGTGAAGGGTTTTCATACTCGACATTCCAATTGGAAACAAGTAGCTTTGCCTCTTTTAGAGACGAATTATTACCAATTAAAAATGGTTCTATTGCTGCTGTAGTTAATAAAACATACGATGGTTCAGGTCTTGTATTGGCTTTAAACACTACAGATGATGTGATGTTTACTAATGATAGATGTACACCTTTGGACATTAACGATTTCACTGTTGTCGCTGAGGAAGATTTTGAATCAGCTGTAAACAATACCAATTTAGACTTTCCAGGATGGACTAACTTTGCAGAAGCAGGTGGATGGGTTTGGAGAGAAAAAACGTTCTCAGGTAATGGCTATACAGAATTCAGCACTTACAATTCTGGAGACGCAGTCAACATTGCTTGGTTGGTAACTCCTGGTATCGATATGTCTGGCCTAGAAAACGTTTTTGTGAACTTTGAAGCTGCACAACACCATTTAGAATCACCAGATAATACTTTAGAGATTTTTGTTTCTACAGATTTTGATGGCTCTGATGTATTAGGTGCCACTTGGGAGCCGGTTTCAGCCAATTTACCATCGCAAGCTAATTCTTGGTACGAGTTTGTGGATTCAGGGTTAATTGATATCTCTGCTTATTCTGGTACTGTGTATGTAGCTTTTAAAGTTACAGGTTCTGGTACAGATACAACTTTGGATGGTGCTTATCAAATTGATAACTACAAAGTATTGGCTAACTAAGTTTAGCCATTGTTTCATCGATTTTAAATCATCAAGAACCTGTAGTTCAGAAGATTAATTATTTCGGTGGTTAATGGTATTATATGCCAAATGTCCATTATGGACTTTCATATATTAAAACCTGCCAATGGGAAACATTGGCAGGTTTTTTTAATTTTTATCTCCACATTCTTTATGACACTTTTCGACGCATTGTTCTTCAACGTATTTAAACACTATAAGGATGCTAAAAGCAAAAAAGCAAACCAAATGGCTACCTTGTATATCTCTATTTTACAAGTAGCTATTTTATTGGTGTTAGGTGTGTTTTTTGCAGGTTTTTTTAATCAAATGAACATGGATACCATGTCTCAGGATAAAGCTTGGTTTTTGTTTGTTTTGGCAGCTGTTTTTATTTTCTTTAAAAATTGGATTCAATATGCTGGCAGAAAACGTAAAGTATTAAATGCCAAAATGCTTAAAAAGAAAGGGACTAACTATTCTATGGTTATGCTTTGGTTATTGCCAATAGCTTGTGTGGTTCTGGCTTTAGTAATTTTACAGGCTATTTAGTTTTTTTGCCAGGAACCAGTTTTGCGTCTTTGTGTCTTTGCGAGAAGAAAGGATTCATAATTGCTCTGCAAATCTTCGTGTTATAACTCTAGCCCAAAACAATATACACCGGAAAATGATCGCTATATCCACCATGATATCTGTTTCCTTGAAACGTTCTATTTGGACTGCCTTTATGCTTGCCTTCAGAATTCTTTAAAAAAGCTGCATCAAAAATATTAGCGCTATTAAAAGATAAACTGTTTTTTTCAACATTAAAAAAAGAAGTGGTTAAAAGTATCTGGTCAAACAAATGCCATTGTTTGTTATGGATGGTTGAACCTCGACTAAAAGACCTAAGTGCTTCAAAAGGGTTTTGTAATTTGTGCTCATTTACCAAACGTTTCACGCTCTTACTAGTGGGATTATCGTTAAAATCCCCTAAAACAATAATCCTAGCTGCTTTATCTTTAGTTATTATGGAAGTGATAATCTCACTTACTTTATGTGATGCAGCCAAGCGTTTGTGTTCCGTTTCTTTATCGTTTTCTCGTTTAGAAGGCCAATGATTTACTAACAAATAAATTTTCTCAGTATTTAAAAAGCCTGAAATGAGTAAAATATCTCTTGTGTATTCTGTTTTTCCAAAAGCATTTTTCAATTCAAAAGAATAGGGTTTGGAGCTTTCAACCTTAAAATATCCAGAATCATACAACAAAGAAATATTTATGCCTCGTTCGTCCCTAGATTTATAAAAAACATAATTGTAGTTACAGCCCTTTAAAGGTGTTGATTGAATCAAATCTTCCAAAACGGTTTCGTTTTCAACTTCGGCTAAACCAATAACTGTAGGGTGTTTATCAGTTTCAGTCTTCCCAATTTCGGACAACGTATAACCAATATTGTTTAATTTTTCAAAATAGCGTTTTACAGTCCATTTTTTATCTCTTGTCAAGGACAAATCGCTAAATGGTTCAAATAAGTTCTCGATATTGTAAAATGCTATGCTGTGCATGTTTTTTTGGATTCGTGAAACCAGACAACCGTCAGGCAGGTTTATATCTTCAGTTTAAACTTAATTGAAGATTTAAAAATATAAAAATTAAAATGCTTACAATTACGTAACTTTGTACTTTATTAACATATATGATAGAAAAGAAAGATATAGCATTAGAAAGAGCTGTTTTAATAGGAGTTGTAACAAAAGAACAAGACGAAGCGAAATCCAAGGAATATTTAGATGAGCTAGAGTTTTTAACCTATACAGCAGGAGGTGAAGTAGTAAAACGGTTTACTCAAAAAATGGATATGCCCAATCCTAAAACCTTTATAGGCACAGGTAAAATTGAAGATGTTAGGGTGTTTATTAGTGAAAATGATATTGGTACAGCCATTTTTGACGACGAATTGTCTGCTGCACAAGAACGAAACATCAGTAAAATTTTGGGTTGTAAAGTCTTGGACAGAACCAATTTAATCTTGGATATTTTTGCACAAAGAGCACAGACCAGTTATGCCAGGACACAAGTGGAATTGGCACAATGCGAATACTTACTGCCTCGTTTAAAAGGAATGTGGACACACCTTGAAAGACAAAAAGGAGGTATTGGAATGCGTGGTCCAGGAGAAACAGAAATTGAAACAGATAGACGTATTGTTAGGGACAAAATTGCACTTTTAAAAGATAAAATAAAGACCATCGACAAACAGATGGCTGTGCAACGTGGCAATCGTGGTAAAATGGTTCGTGTTGCTTTGGTAGGTTATACCAATGTGGGAAAATCTACCTTAATGAACGTGATTAGCAAAAGCGATGTCTTTGCCGAAAATAAACTGTTTGCAACCTTGGATACAACCGTTAGAAAAGTGGTGATTCAAAACCTGCCTTTTTTATTAAGTGATACAGTTGGGTTTATTAGAAAGTTGCCCACTCAATTGGTTGAAAGCTTTAAAAGTACTTTAGATGAAGTTCGTGAAGCCGATTTACTGCTTCATGTTGTAGATATTTCGCATCCTAATTTTGAGCATCACATAGAATCTGTAAACAAAATTTTGGGAGAAATTGATAGTTCAGACAAGCCAACCATTATGGTGTTCAATAAAATAGATGCCTATAAGCCGGAACCTTTTGATGAAACCGATCTCGAGACCGAAAGAACCCAAGCAAATTATACCTTACAAGAATGGAAAAAAACCTGGATGAACCGGGTTGGAAACAATGCCTTGTTTATTTCTGCTTTGAACAAAGAAAATATGGACGACTTTAAAAAACGGGTTTATGATGAGGTTCGGGAAATTCACGTAACACGTTTTCCGTACAACCATTTCCTGTATCCTGATTATAACGAAGAAGAATAAAAAAAGGCGCCAATTGGCGCCTTTTTTTTAATATTGTTTAGAAATTATAGCTTAAACCAAAGGTGGTGTAAACCTGTACAGCATTATCAACATTGTCGAAATCTGGTGCAGTACCTGTTCCATCCCATTGGCCCAACGCATAATTAAGTGCTTCTTGCTTACTGTCTCTTAAACCTAGCTCAAAACCAAGACCAATTCCTTTCCAAACAGTATAACTAAGAGAGTTGATCCAAGTCCAGTTTGATAAATCAGAATCTTCATAACTCATAAATGCAGAAAGATTTGAGTTAAATTTCAATCCTCCAAAAGAACGGTTGTAGTTAGCAACTACTTTAGCACCCAAAGATGATTCAAAAATGGCATCGTTATCAGCAAAAACAAAGTTATAGTTTAAAGGATGAACCACAACAACCAAATTCTCGATTGGTGTCCAAGTAATACCAACACCTAAATCCAAGTATCCAGGATCGTTAAAGTTTTTAATAATGGTTGTTCTATATTCAGCCAAGGTTGATGCAGCTAAACTATTGGATATTTTATAACCAAAAAGAGAGGTTACGTTAAACACATCGCTGGACTCCCTAAAGCTATCATCGTCATTTGGATCGTCTTTATCATCAAACTTTACCCAACTTAAGTTAATGTTTGCTGTATTGTACCAAAAGTATTTATCAGTATCCAATTTAGCATGAGGATTTACTGTAATGCTAATATTTCCTGCAGAATTGTTAGGAGAGCCTTGCGCATACCAGTTGTTAAAGTTAGAGAAACTGGCACCAATTGTACCAAAAGCACCAAATTTCCAGCCTGGATAGGTGTCTATTTGTTTTTGAAGGTCGTCAACACGTGCTTGAATGGCGCTAATAGAATCTTTCTTAGCTTTTTGCTCAGATTTTAATTCTTCTTTTGTTTGAGAAAATCCAGCTGAAATAGTAAATACCACAACTAAGATTGAAAGTAATTTTTTAGTCATTTTTAAGAGTTTTTATGGATTAAATAATTATAAAAGCCTGCAAATATAGATGTTACATCACAGTTATCAAAAAAAAATGAATTAATAAATAAATGTAAACAATTAAATTGAAATGAATATCTATAAGTTTTTTGGTTGTTTAAATAAGGGAACAGAAGAACAGGCTTCTCCGTACATAATGGATTTTGCAACAGGTTTTAGTTTCTCTGTAATCATTAAATAAGCATTTTTTGGAACAGGTTTGTTAGAGCAACCTTTAATGATTACAGGTTTGTTTTTGAAATGACTTACATCCAATTGATTGATGATGTCTTGGTAAATGGCTGTCTCCAACAGCTCCAAATCCCCAATAATGGTTTTCTTGGATATGGATTCCAGTTCCAAAACAATAAGCATATAAGCCCAAGCCGGAATTATGGCATCTGTAGAGCAGGTTAAGGCAATGTATTGATCTTGGTATTGAGACCAAGAGTGTTGTTTAACATATTCCCTAAAGTCTTTTTCACGCAGGACAAAACCTTCAAAAAGCCAATCTTTAATGTCTAATAACTGTCTATTTCCTTGAGGATAATAATCTTCTAAGTCCAAAACTTCCAGCTTGCTATTCGCAACACGATTTATGATTTCTTTGCTCACGGTATGTTGTATCTTGTTAAGTCGTTGAGTTGTAAAAATACCAACTGAACATGTTTACTTAAAATGTTTGTTGTGAAGATGGTTGTTGTAAGGTTGAGAACGAAATGCTATTCTTCGCTTGTTACTCCTTACTGTTTTTACAGCATTCCAAGTTCAAGCTTGGCTTCTTCGCTCATAAGTTCTTGACTCCAAGGTGGATCGAAAGTAATTTCAACCTCTGCAGTTTTTACTTCGTCTAAAGATTTTACTTTTTCTTCAACTTCCAATGGAAGTGTTTCTGCTACTGGACAGTTTGGTGTTGTTAGTGTCATTAAAATCTTCACTTCATAATCTTCGTTTACAAACACATCGTAGATTAAGCCCAGTTCATAAATGTCTACAGGTATTTCCGGATCGTAAATGGTTTTTAATACTCTTACTATTTTTTCGCCCAAAGCGTTGGTGTCTATGCTTGTTTCCATGGTTTTTTTGTTCAATGTTTAAGGTTCAACATGCTTTAAAATTTAAAATTTTGAACCCTGAATTTTTAATTCAATTGCGTTTGGTATGCAATGGCATACATTTTTAATTGTTTTATCATACTCACCAAACCGTTGGCACGTGTTGGTGATAAATGTTCTTTCAGACCAATTTTATCAATAAAATCGGTATTGGCATCAATAATATCTTTAGGATGCTGATTAGAGAATACGCGAATTAATATAGCAATAACACCTTTGGTGATAATGGCATCGCTATCTGCCGTAAAAACAATCTTGTTGTTTTCCATGTTTGCGTGTACCCAAACTTTACTTTGGCAGCCTTTAATAAGATAATCATCTGTTTTGTATTGCTCGTCTATAAGAGGTAAGGTTTTCCCTAAATCTATCATGTACTGATAGCGTTCCTCCCAATCGTCAAACATGGCAAATTCCTCTATAATATCGTTTTGAATGTCTTGAATGCTCACTATTTATTATTTTATACAAAAGTACAATAACTATTGCTTCTAATCAATTTATTGCTTTTTTTCAGCAAGTCCCAAAAGAGTTGAAACCAATGAAGCAATGTATTGGTTTGGTTCTCCATGATCAAATTCTGGGGTTTGGTAAGTGTCACCTTGATAGCTTACTTTTAAAATGGCAATGGCTGCAGCATCCACAAATCTTCTTTCTGAAGGTGCTTTTAAGCTGTTTAATTTTTCCAACTCCAAGGCTTTAACTTCTTCAAGAAGGGTGTTGATTTCTTCTTGGGGACAGGTTCTAACTGTTGGTGTAGATGCTCTGTCTTTTTGAATGGAGAGCTTTCCGTTTTCAAAAACATACTCATTAAACAGGCCTCTGGACATGGCTGTATAGGTTATTTTGTAACCATTGTCTTGTTTTGAATTATCCTCCAGGATTTTAGAGGCTTTTATAAGTGCTTTATCTATATTCAGTAAAGTAAGCTCCCTATTGTTCAATGAAAGGGCGTTGGTATTGCTCAAGGCTTCCAACATGGTTTTTTCTATTTGGTTTTCTGTTTCTCTGCAAGCCATCCTTGTTAAGGCCAGTGGACCAAAAGAGATTGTGTTTTCACTAATTTTATAAGTTCCTGTAAATCTATTGCACCCAGAAAACCCAGATACTGTGTTTGTTTTTTCATCAAATTGGAGTGTCAATTCTGAGGGCGTATAGTTGGTTTCGTGAATTGAAGTCACCAAATAGTTTCCCGAAATTTGATCCATAACTTCTCTGTTATTTCCCATAGCTGTTGCATCTTTTGAGTTTCCACAAGACATGAACGTAAAAAAACTTAGTATAATAGTAATGTATTTCATGATATTGTTTTTTTAATTTAAAAATAAAAGATACAAAAAGGAAGCCAAAGTGTTTAAGCCAACATCATTTTTGCTTTCTTAACTCCTGCTACCAAAATATCCACTTCTTCTTTGGTGTTATAAAATGCAAACGAAGCTCTAACAGTTCCGGGAATTTTAAAGTATGTCATGATAGGTTGTGCACAATGGTGACCAGTTCTTACAGCAATACCTAATTTGTCCAAAATAGTTCCTATATCATAAGGATGAATGCCTTCAATATTAAACGAAATTACTGAGGTTTTGTTTTGTAATCCTGAATTGTTGGGACCATAAATTTTTAACCCTTCTATTTCCAAAAGTTTTTCTGTGGCATATTCCAAAAGCTCGTGCTCGTAAGCAGCAATGTTATCAAATCCTATGGCATTTAAATAATCTATGGCAGCACCAAAAGCAATACCACCACTAATGTTTGGTGTTCCAGCTTCAAATTTATGAGGCAAGCCAGCATAGGTTGTTTTTTCAAAAGTAACATCTGCAATCATTTCGCCACCACCTTGGTAAGGTGGCAATTTGTTAAGCCACGACTCTTTGCCATAAAGCATGCCTACACCTGTTGGTCCACACATTTTATGTGCAGAAGCTACGTAAAAATCAACATCCAATGCCTGAACATCCGGTTTTACGTGAGGACAGGCTTGAGCACCATCAATTAATACAGCTGCTCCAACTTGATGGGCTTTTTCAATAATGAGCTCTATAGGATTAATGGTTCCCAAGGCATTTGAGATATGATTTACAAAAACCAGCTTGGTTTTATTTGAAAGCAATTTGCTGTATTCTGTCATAACCAATTCACCTTTATCATTCATGGGAATAACTTTTAAAACAGCTCCAGTTTTTTCACATAACATTTGCCAAGGCACAATATTACTGTGATGTTCCAAAGCCGAAACCATAATTTCATCATCTTTATCCAATAATGAAGCAAAACCGTGGGCCACCAAATTGATGCTTTCAGTAGTGCCAGAGGTCATGATAATTTCATGTGCATGCTTGGCATTAAAATGGTTTTGAATTTTATGTCTAGCTTCTTCGTATTTGTCTGTTGCTTCCTGACTTAAGTTGTGAACACCTCTGTGAATATTGGCATTGTAGTTGGAATAATAATCCACTATAACATCTATTACCTGAATGGGTGTTTGTGAAGTGGCTCCATTATCTAAATACACTAAAGGTTTGCCATGTACTTTTCTAGAAAGTATGGGGAAGTCTTTGCGAATTTCTTTTATTGGAAACATTATTTGTTTATTATTGATTCTAGGTTTATAGCAAAATTTAAGTAACCACCAAAGGTTTTAATTTCAATTGGTTCAGCCTCAGAAATATCTGAAAATCCATAATCACCAATAAATTCAATAGCAAAATATTTAGAAGGATTGAAACCAAAACCAAGTTGGGCACCTATTAAGTAACTTTTGTAAAAATCTTTAATGTCTTCACCATCTCTATCTACTGAAATAACAAAACTAAACCTAGGTCCAGACAAAAAATAGAATTTTGGGTGGAAATTTAACTTAACTTGAGGTATAATTTCTAACGCATTTATATTATTACTGGTTGTATAGCTTGAATAAGTGTATAAATAATTTTGATATATCCTGTTGTATTGAGTGTTTAGTTTTACACCCAATTTTTCTGAAAATTGATAGCTAATAAAACCACCTAAATGAATATTGGGCCTATCTGGATTTTGGGATGATATACTACCTGATGAATTTTTTACTTGTGGATGTAGATAATTTCCCCCAAATACAACTCCATAAGACAAATCTTGAGCTTGAGACAATGAACAGGTAAAAATAAATACAAAAAGTATAAACTGCTTTTTCATAGTTAAAGAGATAGAGACTAAAGGTCAAACCCAATATTAACACCTAATTTGGTGGCTATAATTTTATTGATTCGTTGTTTTATTTCAGGAATTTTAACCGAACTCAATACATTATTACTAAAGGCATACATCAATAAAGCCTTGGCTTCTTTTTTTGGAATCCCTCGAGATTGCATGTAAAACAGAGCACTTTCGTCCAATTGTCCGATGGTACAACCATGGGAACATTTTACATCGTCGGCAAAAATTTCCAGTTGAGGTTTCGTATTTATTGAGGCTTTATCACTTACTAAAATGTTGTTATTGGCTTGAAACGCATTGGTTTTTTGCGCTTCTTTGTTTACCAAGACTTTTCCGTTGAATACACCTGTTGCATTGTCGTTAAAGATACCTTTGTAATCTTGATGACTCTCACAGTTTGGTTCTATATGATGCACCAAAGTGTTGTGGTCCACATGCTGTTTGTTACCAATAATGGTCACTCCTTTTAAGGTAGAATCGATGCGTTCTCCATTTTGATAAAAATTAAGGTTGTTACGTGTTAATTTACCACCAAATGAAAACGTATGAACCGAACAATGACTCTCTTGCTTTTGGTTGATGAAGGTATTGTCTATTAAAGATGCATGTTCATTGTCGTTTTGAATTTTGTAATAGTCCACTATAGCCCGTTTGTTTGCAAAAACTTCTGTGACACTGTTTGTTAAAACCGGATTATTGGTTAAACTTTGATGACGCTCGATAATTTGCACATGGGAATTCTCATTAACCACAATTAAATTACGTGGTTGATTCATTAAAGCCGCTTCATTTCCCGTAGAAAAATGTAGAATTTGAATGGGTTTTTCTACCAATTTGTTTTTAGGAATGTGAATATAAGCCCCTTCTTGGGAGAAAGCCGTATTCAAAGATGTGATGCTGTCTTTGGCTGCAATTTTATTAAAATATGAATCTATAATTATTTTATACTTTGGCTTGTTTAAAGCTGCAGACATCAAACAAACATCTATGCCATCGTGTGTGGTTTGAGATAAATGTGATGAGTATTTTCCATCTATAAACACAATTTTATAACTGTCTATCTCGTGGATAAAATACTTTTTAACATCGTTGTATTCAATGTTCTTTTCGTGTTTAGGAAACACACTGTAATCGTGCTTTAAAATACTATTTAAAGATGTGTACTTCCAGGCTTCTTCTTTTTTGGAAGGAAACCCTTGACTTTCAAATATTTTTATGGCTTCACTTCTAACATCGTGAACTGGTGAATCTATATCCACGCGGTTTTCAAATGCTAGAAAGGATGATATGAGTTTGTCTTTTAATTCCATTTTTTTATTGTTTCAAGTTTTTTGTTTAAAGTTTCAGGTTGCTCACTTATTCACTTTAAAACTTTATTTAAACTTGTTTCCTTTAAAATCTTTTTTGTTTAAATATGAAATAAATGCAGCTATTCTTTTGCTTAATTTTTCATATTCATCTACTAATAATTTTAGTTTTTCTTCTGAAATATATTCAGAATCATAAACTCTATATAATTGAGATCTTGCTTCTCCTGCAGAACCTTTTGCGATAGAAAGAAATTGTCTAAATTCAAGATTTCCGTCTCTTTCAAAACCTTCAGCAATATTGTCCATTACAGAACCTGAAGACCCTTTAATTTGATCTTTCAGTCTAAAATCATTTTTTAAATCTGTTTCAATTGTAATGTCTTTGATTATATTAAATAGCCTTCTGGCTTCCTGCCATATTTCTAAATCTTCAAACCGTGATATAGTTGCCATAAACCTGGGACATTAAACTTGAAACTTTTTAAACTAACTCCTGTTTAATCCAGTCGTAACCTTTTTCTTCCAGCTCATGTGCCAATTCCTTTGTACCAGATTTTACAATCCTTCCATTGTGCAATACATGAACAAAATCTGGAACAATGTAATCCAATAGTCTTTGGTAGTGTGTAATAACAATAACAGCGTTGTCTTTGCTCTTTAATTTGTTCACACCATTTGCAACAATACGCAAAGCGTCAATATCCAGACCGGAATCTGTCTCGTCCAAAATGGCCAATTTAGGTTCCAACATGGCCATTTGAAAAATTTCGTTACGTTTTTTCTCACCACCAGAAAACCCTTCGTTTAGAGAACGCGATAAAAACTTTCTGTCTATTTCCAATAATTCAGATTTTTCGCGAATTAATTTCAGCATTTCATTGGCAGGCATTTCTTCCAGTCCTTTTGCCTTACGGGTTTCGTTAATTGCTGTCTTCATGAAGTTGGTTACGGAAACTCCTGGGATTTCCACTGGATATTGAAACGATAGAAAGATGCCTTTATGGGCGCGCTCTTCTGCTGCCAATTCCTCAATGTTTTTGTCTTCAAAAAGTATGTCTCCATTTGTAACTTCATATTCTTCTTTCCCAGCAATAACTGAAGCCAGAGTACTTTTACCAGATCCATTTGGTCCCATGATGGCATGTACTTCTCCAGGATTTACTTCTAAATTAATGCCTTTTAAAATGGCTTTATCTTCAACACTTGCGTGTAGGTTTTTTATTTTTAACATAATTTATTTATTCAAAAAAAATCAGTGTTTTAAACACTAATTCCTGTTCTTATTATTTATCGGTTCCTATTACAATATCTTTTTTGTTTGGGTTTGGCTTGCTCACATTAATGATTTCCTTAATCTCTATACGAAAAGGCCAACCTTCTTCTCCATCTGGTTTTGGTATCACGTTCCCTCTAATTTCTACAGGAACCATGTCTGTGTCCTCTGTTTTATAGCCTTTAACCATGTCGTGCAATTCATGCATTTTTTGGTTTATAACCACGCCATATACTTCTTGAGGTGTTTGTAAAACAGCTGCATCGGCATAATACACAAAATCACCAGTTAACAAGGTTAAGCGTTCGGTTTGCTGTTCTGTAGCAGTGTTTTCAGTATTGGTTGTGCCTGTTCTGGAATCGTTTTTACAACTGTAAAGCGTTGAGATTATTAAGAATAAGAAGACTGTTTTTTTCATGATTATTATTAATTAAAATTTAGATGCTTCAACGTTTCCATCGTTATTGTTTTGGTGGATGGGTACGCTCAGCATGATATTTCATTCCAATAAGTTTAACCAACAGATCCTTCTAAAGAAATTTCCAATAATTTTTGGGCCTCAATAGCAAATTCCATTGGGAGTTTGTTTAAAACATCTTTACTAAAACCGTTTACAATTAGTGCAATGGCTTTTTCTGTATCGATACCACGTTGGTTGCAATAAAAAATTTGGTCTTCACCTATTTTACTGGTTGTTGCCTCGTGTTCAATTTGTGCCGATTTGTTTTTTGCTTCAATGTAGGGAAACGTGTGTGCACCACACTCGTTGCCCATCAACAAGCTGTCACATTGTGAAAAGTTACGCGCATTGTCTGCATTGGCATTTATTTTTACCAAGCCTCTGTAAGAGTTTTGTGATTTTCCTGCCGAAATACCTTTAGAGATGATGGTTGATTTGGTATTTTTCCCCAAATGAATCATTTTGGTACCAGTGTCTGCCTGTTGGAAATTATTGGTTACGGCAATGGAATAAAATTCACCAACCGAATTATCCCCTTTTAATATGCAACTAGGATATTTCCAGGTAATGGCAGAACCGGTTTCAACTTGTGTCCAGGAAATTTTTGCGTTTTTCTCACAAATCCCTCTTTTGGTTACAAAATTGTAAACACCACCTTTACCTTCGTCATTTCCAGGATACCAGTTTTGAACGGTAGAATATTTTATTTCGGCCCCATCAAGTGCAATAAGTTCCACAACAGCTGCATGCAATTGGTTCTCGTCCCTACTTGGAGCAGTACAACCTTCCAGGTAACTAACGTAACTGTCTTCGTCTGCAATTAAAAGTGTACGTTCAAATTGTCCGGTTCCAGCTTGATTGATTCTAAAATAGGTAGATAACTCCATAGGGCAACGAACACCTTTGGGAATGTAGCAAAAACTACCATCACTAAACACGGCTGAATTTAATGCAGCATAAAAGTTGTCTTTTTGTGGCACAACCGTTCCGATGTATTTTTTAACCAATTCTGGATGTTCTCTAATGGCTTCACTAATGGAGCAGAAAATAATTCCTTTTTCGTTTAGTGTTTTTTTGAAAGTTGTTGCTACAGATACAGAATCAACAACCACATCCATTGCAACTCCAGCCAGCTTTTTTTGTTCGTCTAACGAGATTCCTAATTTTTTGAAAGTGTCCAATAATTCTGGATCCACTTCGTCTAAACTATCGTATTTAGGTTTGCTATTTGGCGCAGAATAATAGGATATGGCTTGAAAATCCGGTTTTTCGTAAGTAACATTTGCCCATTCCGGCTCAATCATTTCTTTCCAGGCACGAAAAGATTCCAATCTCCAATCTGTCATCCATTGTGGTTCTTCCTTTTTCAAGGAAATAGCTTTTACTATTTCTTCATTTAAACCAACAGGAAAGGTGTCTGATTCAATATCAGTATAAAAACCGTATTCGTATTCCTTGGTTTTTAGTTCTTCTCTTAAATCGTCTTCAGTATATTTAGTCATAGATTCTAATTATTTTTATAAAGTCTTCACAAAGGGAAGACCTATCTGCCAATAGGCAGGTTTGGATAAGCTGTTATAGTGAAAAAGATTCACCACAGCCACAAGTTCTATTTGCATTTGGATTGTTAAAAACAAAGCCAGCGCCATTTAAGCCTCCGGAATATTCTAAAGTGGTTCCTATGAGGTACAAAAAGCTTTTTTTGTCAACAATAATTTTCACACCATTGTCTTCAAATACTTTATCTCCTTCCAGTTGCTCCTTATCAAATTTTAAATCGTAGGACAAACCAGAACAACCACCACTTTTAACACCAACCCGCACGAAATCCGTAGCTGAATTAAAGCCGTCTTCAGACATTAATTCCACTACTTTCTTTTTTGCTGTTTCCGATACTTTAATCATAAATAAAATAGATTAATTCACGTGTAAATATTAATTTTTCTATTGTTGCCAGTTGCTTTCATTCATAAAGACAGGCTTAAAGTACCAGGTTCTTTATTAAGAAAGTTTCTAAATAGAAACGCAAAGATACAATATATGTCCTATTTTACCATGGAACATAACATTATATTAGCAAATACTTAGATAGGTTTTTGTTATGGATTTTACAGAAGCTTAAACTTAATAAATAACAAACTTTAAAAAAGCGTGTCACTGTACATTAGGTGGTTGGTAAAGTCTTGTTTTCTCTTGAGTTTTCTAATGTATTTGCATGAATCTATGTTGCTTGTTTGATTTAAATATGATTTTTTTCTGCATATCAGCAAGAAGGTTCTTATTTTTGCAATATGATAGAAGATAAAAACCAAAACAGAACAGATTTGGGTTCCTTGGGGGAATTTGGCTTGATAGACCATTTAACTAAAAATTTTACCATAAAGCAAAAGTCTACCATAAAAGGTGTTGGTGATGATGCTGCTGTTATGGATTTTAAAAAAGAACAGGTTGTGGTTACAACCGATATGCTTGTTGAAGGCGTACATTTTGATTTAAGTTATGCGCCATTAAAACATTTAGGTTATAAGGCCATTATTGTGAATCTATCTGATGTTTATGCCATGAATGCCCAAGCAACTCAAGTAACGGTTTCTATTGCTGTTTCAAACAGATTTCCATTGGAAGCTTTGGAAGAGTTGTATGCTGGTATTGAAACGGCAGCCAAGATTTATAATATTGATGTAGTAGGAGGGGATACTACGTCCTCCACAACAGGATTGATTATTTCTGTAACTGCCATAGGTGTGGTGGATGCTAAGAAAGTAGTTTATAGGAATGGTGCAAAACCTAACGATTTGTTGGTGGTCACTGGCGATTTAGGTGCAGCATATATGGGTTTACAAGTTTTGGAAAGAGAAAAAGAGGTGTTTAAAGTGAACCCAAACAATCAACCGGAATTAGACAACTACACCTATATTATAGAAAGACAATTAAAACCTGAAGCCAGGAAAGATATTGTAAAATTACTTTATGAATTGGGAGTGAAGCCTACTTCCATGATCGATATCAGTGATGGATTATCTTCTGAAATTATGCACTTGTGCAAACACAGCAAGGTAGGATGTGATTTATACGAAAACAAAATCCCATTGGATCCTCAAGTAATTTCCACTTGCGAGGAATTTAAAATTGATAGCACCACAGTTGCTTTAAATGGAGGAGAGGATTATGAGTTGTTATTTACTATTTCTCAAGAAGATTTTCCTAAAATTAAAGGCAATCCTAACTTTACGGTTATTGGTTTTATGAAAGAAGAAGCTGCTGGCATGCACTTAATTACTAGGGCAGAAACAAGTATTCCTTTAAAAGCACAAGGCTGGAATGCCCTTAATAATTAGTTGTTAATTGGGCTGCTTTTCGTTTCTTTTTTCTGTGAATATAGTTTAACACAGAATTTATCTCTTTTTGTTTTTGTGTTAATGGCGTTAATGCCCCATTTTCATTTGTGGACATTTGCTTTTTGCATTGCACGCATTGGTATTCATTTACATAATCAGTCACTCTTCTGGTTATTTTAAAATCATGACCTTTTAGGGAACAAATCAGATTTTTCATGTTGTTTTGGCTATCATCAATTTTTATTAAAACAGAATATAGTCAATTCAACCGATACACCAAGGAATTGCCTAATAAATCGATGAAACGAACGATTTGTTCTTTAATCGCAACATGCGTCTGGTATAAAAATCTTCCAAAAGCATGTTTATTTCCTTGTATTTAGGTGTTAGCTCGGTAAGGTTTCCGTTACTGTTGGTGGTTAATTGTTTTTTACAGCACTTGCAAGTGTACTCTTTGACATGTGATGTTACTTTTTTTGAAACTTGATAATTGTGTCCAAAAACATCGCAATAAATTTTGAAAGGGTTTCGGTTGGTAGTAGGTTTTTTCATAATAAGCTAGTTTGGAATGCCTAACTTAATTAAAAAAAGCAATATAATAGCCAAAAAGCAATTATTTTTCGATGAAATGCATGATATTGTAAGTTAATTCTTCTTTATTTTCTATATGGCTCATGTGGCCTTCTGTTAGTTCCACGATATCCACATCAGTTCCTTTTAATTGTTTTTTCACACTATCAGCATCCAGAATGGGATCTTTTTTACCAATTATTAACAGTTTTTTTGTTGGTAATGTCCTAAAAAGTTGGGTTTTGTCTGTTCTTAATTTCATTCCTTCGTTAGCAGCCATGTAACCTTGAACACTTGTCTTTAAGGCTTCGGTTAAAGCAATTTCCAATTCTTGTTTATGGGTTTCCTTACTTTTCAAACTGAATAAATTAGTAAAAGACATCCTTACTAAATTGTCAAAATTGGTTTGTGCCATGAGGTTGGCTCGGGTCCTTAGCATTTTTCTTTCTTCACTATCCGGAAGAAAAGTGGAATTCATCAAGCAAAGTCCCTGCATGCTATTTGGGTTCTTTTCTGCCATGGCCAAAGCTACATAGCCACCCATGGAATGACCTATTATGGTTTTGTTTTCAATATTTAAATGGTTTATAACAGCATCAACAGTCTCTGCCATTAACTCCATGCTGTGTACGTACCCAAGACAACCTGTTTGTCCGTGTCCCAATAAATCTATGGTAATAACCCTATGGGTTTTCAATAAATCTGGAATTAAAGGTGTCCACATATTGGAACTCTCAAGAAAACCATGTAATAAAACAATTGGTTTGCCATAGCCTTGATCTGTATAAAAAACTTGAATGCCTTTGTGCTCTAAAATCATTTTTAAACTATCTTGTGCAAAGATAGCAAGACCAAGCTGTTTGAAGAAACAGGAACCAATTAATTGCATTAAAAATATTTGTTTACTAATAGTTGCCGTAACTCTTTTTTAAACAATCCCTTATGAATAGAAATAAAGAAGTATTAGTAACTGCATTTGCCCTTTTTTCTTTGTTTTTTGGTGCCGGAAATTTAATTCTGCCTCCTTATTTGGGTTTTAAATCTGGTGAATATTGGGTTTTAGTGGCCATAGGTTTTTCAATTACGGCTGTTTTGATTCCGGTTTTGGGAATTTTTGCACATGCCAAATTACAAGGGACCATGTTTGATTTTGCCAAAAAAGTATCGCCTGTTTTTAGTGGCATCTATTGTTTTGTGGTATATGCCATTGCTATTTCTTTACCTTCACCAAGAACAGCATCTGTAACACACGAAATGGCCATTGCGCCTTTTTTTAACACAAATGCCTTAGTAACAAGTAGTGTTTATTTTTTTTTGGTTTTTGTTTTTGCAATTAATAGGAATAAAATATTGGATTTAATAGGAAAGTTTTTAACTCCTTTAATTGGTATAATCCTCTTAAGCATTATAGGTGTTGGTCTTATTACATCTCCTTTTGAAGTTAGCCAGACATTGTTGAAGTCCCCTTTTTCAGAAGGAATCCTTGAAGGCTATCAAACTTTCGATGCCATAGGAGCAGTGGTTGTGGGAGCTGTAATTGTTATTTCCTTAAATTTAAAAAACACTAAAACATACCAAGAAAAAAAGGATTTAATAACCAAAGCTGGATGGGTAGCAGGATTTGGACTTATTGTAATTTATGCAGGACTTATATTGAGTGGTTCGCTATTTCAAAGTAAATTTCCATTAGAGGCTACAAGAACTGATGTACTTATAGGATTGAGCAAATTAACCTTAGGGCACATTGGTTCCATGGTTTTAAGTGTGTTAGTGGCATTGGCTTGTTTTACAACTGCCGTTGGAATAGTTACAGGAACATCAGATTATGTAAAAGGCTTGTTTAAGGGTTCGCAAATAGCTTATGTTGCAACTGCTGTCATTGGTTGTTTGATTGGAGTTTTGGTGGGAAGCTATCAGGTAGGGTTTATTATAAACATTGCCTTGCCAGCACTAATGTTTATTTACCCAATTACCATTGTGTTGATACTTTTAAATGTGCTACCAGAAAAGTATGCCTCCAAAAAAGTCTTTAGGGCTGTTGTATTTACAACGTTTTTATTTAGTGTTCCAGATTTTTTAAAACACTTAATTGAATTGGAAAAAGTGCAATATCTTATAGATTATATTCCTTTGGCTTCATATAGCTTGGCTTGGGTTTTGCCAGCCATTTTAATATTTGTTTTATTTAATGGTTTATACTTTAAAAAGAACATCATTAGATGATTAAAAAAGCGTAAAAAAACCAAAACCTTATAAACATGAACTTATAAGGTTTTGGTATCATTAAGCGTTATGAATTTTTATGAGTTCATGATCTCTTCAATTTCTTCAGCTTCAATAGGAATGTTGCGCATTAAATTAAAGGGCTCCCCATTTTTTTGAATCACGACATCATCTTCCAGTCTAATCCCGAAGCCTTCGTCTGGAATATAAATTCCTGGTTCAACGGTAAATACCATATTTTCTTGCATAGGTTCTGTAAGAATTCCGTAGTCGTGTGTGTCCAATCCCATATGGTGAGATGTACCATGCATAAAATATTTTTTATAAGCAGGCCAATCTGGATTTTCATTTTTTACATCGGCTTTGTCCAATAATTTTAAGCCAATTAATTCAGAAGTCATCAGTTTCCCAACTTCCACATGGTAATCTGCCCAAATGGTTCCTGGCACCAATAATTTTGTGGCTTCGTTTTTCACTCTGTTTACGGCATTGTAAACCTCTTTTTGACGTTTTGTAAAGGTACCTGAAACAGGAATGGTTCTGGACATGTCACTGGAGTAATTGGCATATTCAGCTCCTGCATCTATTAAAATTAAATCGCCTGCTTTACACTGTTGGTTGTTTTCTATATAATGTAACACGTTGGCATTGTTTCCAGAGGCTATAATAGGTGTATAGGCAAAACCTTTAGAACGGTTTCTTAAAAACTCGTGCATAAATTCGGCTTCAATTTCGTATTCCCAAACATTGGGTTTTACAAAACCTAAAACCCTTCTAAAACCTTTTTCGGTTATATCGCAAGCTTGTTGCAATAGGTCTAATTCTATTTGGTCCTTTACCGAGCGTAAACGTTGTAAAATAGGGTTACTCTTTGCTACGCTATGGGCGGGATATTTTGCTTTTAGCCATTTGTTAAAACGGTCTTCCCTGGTTTCTGTTTCAACATTGGCCCTGTAATGTTCATTGGTGTTTATGTAAACGGTATCAGCCTGAGACATAAGTTCGTGCATGATTTTTTCAAAGTCCTGTAGCCAATAAACGGTTTTAATGCCAGAAGTTAGTAAGGCAGCTTCTTTGGTTAGTTTCTCCCCTTCCCAAACAGCTATATGGTCGTTGGTTTCTTTAAGGAATAAAATTTCCCTGTGTTTTTCCTTCGGACAATCAGGAAATATAACCAGGATACTTTCTTCCTGATCCACGCCACTTAAGTAAAAAAGATCTCGATTTTGTTGAAACGGCATGGTACTGTCTGCACCAATTGGGTAAATATCGTTTGAATTAAAAACAGCCAAACTATTTGGTTTCATTTTAGCTGTAAAATTATTACGGTTTTTTATAAAGAGTTTGTTGTTGATTAAATGGTATTTCATAAAAAAATATTTTTGTTTCCATGAATATGGAAACCGCATTAATTAGTAATTTTCAAAAATACGGATTTCCTTTTGGCTAATAAAAAAGAACCATCGATTTATTATAACTTTAACTGAAACATACTAGACAAGTGTTTTTGGAGTTATTAATACATGTTTCTTTTTAAAATAATTGTTATTTAGGCGTTTGTAAATCTTAAAAACCCCAAGTTATGAAATTATTTAAACCTTTTTTGTTAGTTTTTTTAGTATGTATTATATCTTGCGATAAAGAAGAGTCTGAGGAGCTTTGTTGTGGTCCTATTCAGAAAAACTTAATTATCAAATTTAAATTCAATCCCAACCAAGAACGATTGAACAATCTTGGACAGCCAGCAACCATTCCATCAGGAAATGCAGCGCAATCTCCAACCATTTCTAGAATGAGTGCCAATTATATAGAATTTGCACCAAATGCTTTAACAAGTTTAGGTGATGGGGAAATTATTTTTGAAGGTCCCAAAACAACAGATGGAGGAGATGAAGCCATCGATTTTCAAAATGCTATTTTTGCAGGGAATGATGAAATATTCTTATCGGTTCCATTAAGTCAGATATCTCCTGGAGATTATAATTGGGTTCGTATATCTTTGGCTTATCAGGAAGGTGATGTAGACTTATTGGTAAATGGAGTAGATTATACAGGAACCTTAGCCAGTTTTGTTGGATACAATACCTATATTTCTTCGTTCCATTTAAATGGAAGCACCTTTACTGTTAACGAAAACAAACTACAAGGGTTTTGGGCTTTCGAAGCTTTAGGTTTTACATCGCAAGGCCAAGCGCCTCCTGGAGCCACAACCGTTCCAAACCCATTGTTTGATTCATCTCCAATCCCTCAAAGGTCTTGTGTAGTAACAGGACAGTTTGAAAACGGATTGACATTAACTGGAAATGAAACCGAAGATGTGGTTGTGACCTTGTCTTTTTCCATTAACAATAGTTTTGAATGGACCGAAGTGAATACCGACGGTAAATACGAGCCAGAAGCTGGCGAGCAGGTGGTTGACATGGGATTGAGAGGCTTGATTCCTATGGTTGATTAAATGTAAATACTTTAGGTCTATTTGAGACACTTTTTCACTCTTTAAAAAATGGGTATCATTTTTTTTAATTAAAATCATTCTAAATACCTATTTTAAATTGCTTCGCTTTTGTCTAAAACTGAATGGAAGTGTATCTTTGTTATATAAAAATTAAACTTCAACAATGAGCGGAATTTTGAATTCTTCGATCGGAAGAAAATTTGCCATGGCACTTTCGGCATTCTTCCTAATGATTTTTTTACTACAACACTTTGCAATTAATTCGCTATCGGTTTTTAGTGCAGATGCCTTTAACGAGGTCTCTCACTTTATGGGAACCAATTGGTTGATTCAATTTGTTATGCAACCCATTTTAATGTTTGGTGTGGTCTTTCATTTTGTGATGGGCTTTGTATTGGAAATCAGAAATAGAAAGGCACGACACATTAGCTATGCTAAAAACAATGGTGCAGCCAATTCTACTTGGATGAGCAGAAACATGATTTACAGTGGTTTGTTCATTTTAATCTTTTTAATCATTCACTTTTTAGATTTTTGGTTTCCAGAAATCAACACAAAATACATCCAAGGCGATATGTCTGGATTGTTGGCAGACGGTGAAGGTTATAGATATTTTGAAGAGTTGCAGCATAAATTTGAACCAGTTTGGCGTGTGGCTTTGTACTGTGTAGGTTTTGTGTTTTTAGCACTTCATTTATTGCATGGTTTCAATTCTGCATTCCAATCTGTTGGAGCAAATAACAAATACACAAAAGGATTAAAAGGATTTGGAAAGGCTTATGCCATTCTCATTCCGTTAGGATTTATCGTTATTGCGTTGGTTCATCATTTTAATCATTAAAAAAACATCTAAATATGGCTTTAGATTCTAAAATACCAGAAGGTCCAATTGCAGACAAATGGACTAATTATAAAAACAACATAAACCTGGTTAATCCTGCCAACAAACGTAACATTGATGTTATTGTGGTTGGAACAGGTTTGGCAGGTGGTTCGGCTGCAGCAACCTTAGCTGAGTTAGGCTATAATGTTAAAGCATTTTGTTTTCAAGATTCTCCAAGACGTGCACATTCTATTGCTGCCCAAGGTGGAATCAATGCTGCTAAACATTATCAAGGCGATGGCGATTCGGTTTACAGATTGTTTTATGATACAGTAAAAGGAGGCGATTATCGTTCAAGAGAAGCAAATGTATATCGATTGGCTGAAGTTTCAGCGAATATCATCGACCAATGTGTCGCTCAAGGTGTCCCTTTTGCTCGTGAATATGGAGGTTATTTAGACAACCGTTCCTTTGGAGGGGTTTTAGTGTCCAGAACTTTTTATGCTGCAGGACAAACAGGACAACAATTATTATTGGGAGCTTATTCTGCCATGAACCGTCAAATTGGTCGTGGAAAAATTAAAATGTACAACCGTCATGAAATGTTAGACGTGGTTGTTGTAGATGGCAAAGCTCGTGGTATTATAACCCGTAATTTAATTACTGGAGAAATTGAAAGACATTCAGCTCATGCAGTGGTTCTTGGAACTGGTGGTTATGGAAACGTGTTTTTTCTTTCCACAAATGCTATGGGTAGTAACGTAACAGCAGCATGGAAAGCACACAAACGAGGGGCTTACTTTGCAAATCCGTGTTACACACAAATTCACCCTACTTGTATTCCTGTGTCTGGAGAACACCAGTCTAAATTAACGTTAATGTCTGAGTCATTACGTAATGATGGACGTATTTGGGTGCCTAAACACATGAAAGATGTAGAGGCTATTCGTAATAAAACACTTAAACCTAAGGATATTAAGGAAGAAGATAGAGATTACTACCTAGAACGTCGTTATCCAGCATTTGGAAACCTGGTGCCTCGTGATGTGGCATCACGTGCAGCTAAAGAGCGTTGTGATGCAGGTTATGGTGTTAATGCAACTGGTGAAGCTGTGTTTTTGGATTTTGCTTCTGCCATTGAACGCTATGGCAAAGAACAAGCCACTGTAAGACATTTAGATACAAATGATGCTGCTTTAGTAAAAAAATTAGGGCAAGAAGTTGTAAAGAATAAATATGGAAACTTATTCCAGATGTACGAAAAAATCGTAGATCAAAATCCATATGAAACACCTATGATGATTTATCCTGCTGTGCACTACACCATGGGAGGAATTTGGGTAGATTATAATTTAATGACTACAGTTCCTGGATTATATGCTATAGGTGAGGCCAATTTTTCAGATCATGGAGCCAACAGACTTGGAGCATCGGCATTGATGCAAGGTTTGGCAGATGGTTATTTTGTATTACCTTATACTATTGGGGATTATTTAGCAGCTGACATTAGGACTGGAACAATCCCAACAGATACGCCAGAATTTGATGAAGCTGAAAAAAATGTGAGAGATCAAATCAATCATTTAATAAATAATAACGGAAAATATTCTGTAGACCATTTCCATAAGAAGCTTGGAAAAATCATGTGGAACAAGGTTGGTATGGCTCGTAATGTAAAAGGGCTAACAGAAGCCATTCAGGAAATAAAAGAACTTCGTGCAGAATTCTGGAAAGATGTAAAAGTTCCGGGAACCAACGAAGAATTTAATGAAGAGTTGGCCAAAGCAGGTCGTGTGGCAGATTTTTTGGAATTAGGAGAACTGTTTGCCAAAGATGCCTTACACAGAGAAGAATCATGTGGAGGACACTTTAGGGAAGATGCTGTGGAAGAAAGTGGCGAACAAAAAGGTGAAGCTAAACGTGACGACGAGAATTTTGCATATGTTGCAGCTTGGGAATACAAAGGCGAACCTAGTGAAGCCGTTCTTCATAAAGAACAATTGGAATTTAAAGATATTGAATTAAAACAAAGAAGTTATAAATAGGAAAGCTATGAATTTAACGTTAAAAATATGGCGTCAAAAAAACGCTAACGATAAAGGAGGTTTAGTCGATTATAAAGTCACTGATGTCTCTCCGGATATGTCTTTCCTTGAAATGTTAGACGTATTAAATGAAGATTTAATAAACAAAAACGAAGAACCAGTAGCTTTCGATCATGATTGTCGCGAAGGTATCTGTGGTATGTGCTCCCTTTATATTAATGGTGAAGCTCATGGTCCAGATCGTGGTATCACAACCTGCCAGTTGCACATGCGTATGTTTAAAGATGGAGACACTATTTATATCGAGCCTTTTAGAGCCGCAGCTTTTCCAGTAATCAAAGATTTGGTTGTTGATAGATCTGCTTTTGATCGTATTCAACATGCAGGTGGTTTTATATCTGTAAACACCTCAGGAAATACCATAGATGCAAATGCCATTCCTGTAAATAAACACGATGCAGATAAAGCTTTCGATGCTGCAACCTGTATAGGTTGTGGTGCTTGTGTGGCAAGTTGTAAAAACTCGTCTGCCATGCTGTTTGTATCAGCTAAAGTATCTCAGTTTGCGTTGTTGCCACAAGGTAAAATAGAAGCTACAGACAGAGTATTGAACATGGTAAAGCAAATGGATGAAGAAGGTTTTGGTAACTGTACAAATACTGGTGCTTGCGAAGTGGAATGCCCTAAAGGAATTTCGCTTGAAAATATTGCTAGGATGAATAGAGAGTATTTAAAGGCAAGCTTAAAAGGATAATGATATTTAGAGCGATAGTGAAGAATCTCTTATAAATTAAAAATCCCAAGCTAAGTCTTGGGATTTTTGTTTCTTTACATTTCAATTTATAGCATGAGACATCCTAATATATTTTATAAAACACAGCTAGAAAAGCATCAGCAGGAGCTAAAAAAATTCAATAAAAAATTGATTGGATTAAGTAGCTTGAGACTGCTTGTATTTTTATTAACCGTTGCAGGCATTTATATGGCTTTTAGCTTCTGGCAAATGGCTTTAGGCATTGGAATTGCTGGAATAGCTGGTTTTATATTCCTATTGTCAAAATACACAGATACCAAACGCTTAAGAGATGTTAGTAAGGCTTTGGTTTTTTTAAATGAGGAAGAGATAAACATCGCATCAGGGAATTTTCACCATCGGGATTCAGGCAAACAATTTCAGGATCCTCATCATTTTTATAGCTTGGATATAGATTTATTTGGAAAAGGTTCCTTTTTTCAGTTTATCAATAGAACAACCATACAAGAAGGCACCAAACGTTTGGCAACTATCTTAACCGCAAACACCATTGATGCTATTGTACCAAAGCAACAGGCCATAAAGGAACTCGCTGAAAAACCAGAATGGCGACAACAGTATTCAGCAACTGCTAAGTTGATACACACAGAAACACCTGCTTTAAAAATTATTGAATGGCTAAACAGCCACCAACCGTTTCTACCAAAAACAATGGGCTGGTTGCCAAAGGTTTTTTCTTTAGCATCCATAGCGGTTGTGGCACTTGGGATGTTTCAAATAATCGATTTGGGTTTTGTGGGTTATTGGTTGTTATTTGGGTTAATAATTACAGGTTTGCATTTAAAGAAAATAAATGTTTTAGCCAGTAACACAGACAAAACCCGAGATACTTTTAGACAATATGCTTTATTGTTGAATCAGATTGAAAATGAATCCTTTTCGTCTGAATGGCTTAAAGAAAAACAGGCTTGTATTCAGCAAGAGCACAAAAAAGCATCTGATATATTTTCACAGTTTTCCAAGTATTTAGACGCTTTGGATAATAGAAACAACATGATTTCAGCCATTTTTGGGAATGGGTTTTTCTTGTCAGACCTAAAGAATGCATACAATATAGAAAAATGGATTTCTCAATACAAACCAACGGTTGACCGTTGGTTTGAAGTGGTTTCTTTCTTTGATGCCTACAACAGCTTGGGAAATTATGCCTTTAATCATCCAGAATATGTATTTCCAGATATTGTTGCAAATCAAACGGTTATTGAAGCCAAGAACTTAGGACATCCTTTATTGGACCGAGACAAACGGATTGATAGCGACTTAAAAATTCTAAATCAGGAATTTTTTATTGTTACTGGAGCCAATATGGCTGGAAAAAGTACTTTTTTAAGAACGGTTTCCCTGCATATAGTTATGGCAAATACAGGTTTGCCAGTGTGTGCAACATCAAGTGCTTACAGTCCTGTAAAACTTATAACAAGTATGCGAACCAGCGATTCCTTAACAGATGATAGTTCTTATTTCTTTTCAGAATTGACCAGATTGAAGTTTATTGTGGATGAAATTGCCAAAGAACCTTATTTTATCATTCTAGATGAAATATTAAAAGGGACCAATTCTACTGATAAAGCTATTGGCTCCCGTAAATTCGTTGAGAAACTGGTTGCTGGAAACGCTACGGGAATTATTGCCACACACGATTTAAGTTTATGTGACATTGCCAAAGAGTTGGATGCCGTTAAAAATTACTTTTTTGATGCTCAAATTATTGATAACGAACTCTTTTTCGATTATAAATTTAAAGATGGGATTTGCCAAAACATGAATGCAAGCTTCTTATTAAAGAAAATGGAAATTATTTAAAAACCATAAAAAAGACCCACAAGGATTTTTGAAATCTTGCAGGTCTTTAAATAGGTTTTATTAGCAGTTTTAAATTGCTATGGGAAGTTAATTCTTTTTATTCTTTTGTTTGCTTTTTGCTTTCTTTGGGTGTACCAATTCCATTTCGTCAATTAAGTGTTTTGCTCCAGCATATTTATCAACTATAAACAAAACATATCTTAAATCCACCATAATATTTCTGCAGATTTCAGGATCGTAATACATATCGCTCATGGTGCCTTCCCAAACCCTATCGAAATTCAAGCCTATTAAATTTCCATGCGCATCTATGGTTGGACTTCCTGAGTTTCCTCCAGTAGTATGGTTAGTCCCTAAAAAGCACACAGGCACTTTTCCGTTTGCATCTGCATATGGTCCGTAATCTTTGGCTTCGTATAAATCGATTAGTTTTTGTGGCACATCAAATTCGTAGTCGCCTGGAATGTATTTTTCTATCACGCCATCCAGATAACTAACTGGCGAATAATACACAGCATCTCTTGGCGAATACCCTCTTACTTGTCCATACGTAACACGAAGCGTTCCGTTGGCATCTGGAAAATATCTTTCATTGGGTAAGGCTTTCATTAAAGCTGTCATGTATTCGGTTTGTAAGGCTGTAATTGGTTCGTTTTTAGCTTCAAACTCTGGGTTTATGGTGTTATAAAACTCATCAATCATGGGTTTTGCATAGGCATACGCAGGATCGTTATTGAGTTTTTCAATAAGCTCTTCTGGTGTCCCTTCGAATAATTTTAAAGCTGTGTCCAAACTTGTAAAGGCTGTGTTGTTATAAATGGAAACATCCACATTATTCGTGTAAAAAGGCATCACGCTTTCAAAAACACCTTTATCTACATTCACATCATAATTTTTGTGGATTCCTGTAATGGTACCTTCAATGGATGCTTTGGCTTTATCAAAAATATCCGGATTGTTTTTAATGGCCTGTTCAAACTGGTAGGTTCTAAAGGTCATGTTCATTAATTCATTGGTCACCAAAAAGACTTCAATAAAACTTCTACGCTTAATGTTTATATCAGCAAAATTTTCATAAAGGACATCAAATTCAGGAAGAATGTTTCCATATTTGGTTTCCAATCCTTTTTCTTTTAGTGCTTTTTTAAAGGTGGCTTCAAAAGCACGCCTTTCTTCTATAGCATTACTTTTTTCAATTCCTAGGTTTTCACCTATCCATTTTTTCCAAGCATTTGCAATTCGAGCTTGTTTGGAGGCATATTTAATTCGCACCTCGTCGCTTTCCTTCATCTTAGCATCAATAACCTTTAGCGCTGCTTCACGAATGGCAATATTGCTTGGGTTGTATGCCTTGGTAATATGTTCTATGGCAACAGCAGGCAAATACTCGTCTGTGGTTCCTGGAAACCCAAAGACCATGGTGAAATCGCCTTCTTCAATGCCATCCAAGGAAATTGGTAAAAAGTGTTTAGGTTTGTAAGGCACGTTGTCCTTACTATATTCGGCAGGACGATTGTTTTTATCTGCATAAATTCTAAACATAGAAAAATCCCCTGTATGCCTTGGGAACACCCAGTTGTCTGTATCGCTTCCAAATTTCCCGATACTTGATGGAGGTGCGCCAACTAAACGTATGTCGTTAAAACGCTCTGTTACAAATAAAAAGTACTGATTGCCTTTGTAAAAGGATTTGATTTTGGTATCCTGCCAAGCTTCTTTTTGTACTTCGGCCTCCAAGGCATTGGAATTTTTAGAGATGGCAGATTGTTTTTCTTTTTCTGTCATGTCCTCTGTAACACCATTTAAAACTTGTGTGGTTACATCTTCAATTCTTACTATAAACTCTATAAAAAGACCAGGATTAGGCAATTCTTCTTCCAAGCTCATGGCCCAAAAACCATCTTTTAAATAATCGTTTTCCAAAGAGGAATGCGATTGGATCTGGCTATAACCACAATGATGATTGGTTAGTATCAAACCTTTGGGAGAGATCACTTCACTGGTACAACCACCATTAAAATGACCAATGGCATCTTTTAAACTGGAGTTGTTTACATCATAAATATCCTTGGCTGTTAGCTTGCTTCCAAGATTGGCCATTTCTTGTTCGTTCATGCCTTCTAAAAGTGAAGGAATCCACATGCCTCCTTGTTGGGCAGACACCTGTAGTGTAATAAAAAGTAATAGAATTTTAATGAATTTCATAATGATGATAATTTAGTAAGTTTCAAAGATAAAGAACCCGAATATAAAAGATGTTAAAATGAACCAAATTTATCGACCAAACTTGTATCTTTAAGCTATGAAGACCCATAATGGGTATTTACTAAAAATGCTTAATACTATCAAAATTGATAAATAGTTGAATCATAAGTTTTGGAAAAATTTAATTAGATGATACACCTCTCTAAACTCCCAAATATAGAAACCACCATTTTCACAATAATGAGTGGTTTGGCTAATAAACATAAGGCAATTAATTTATCGCAAGGCTTTCCAAATTTTAAAAGCGACCAAAAACTGATTGACTTGGTAAGCAAGGCCATGAATTCCGGCTACAATCAATATGCGTTAATGCCAGGAAATATGGAGCTTCGTGAAGCCATTGCAAAAAAATTTGATTTGCTCTACGGAAGTTCCTATCATCCAGAATCCGAAATTACCATTACGGCAGGAGCCACTCAAGCTATTTACGATGTGATTACAGCTTTTGTAAGAGCAGATGATGAAGTGATTATTTTAAAACCGGCTTACGATTGTTACGAACCTTCTATTAGGATTAATGGAGGAAAACCGGTTTCCATTCAATTGGAAGCTCCAAATTATCAAGTGGATTGGAATGAGGTGGCACAAAAAATGTCGTCCAAAACAAAAATGATTATCATAAACACACCACATAATCCTAGTGGTACGATATTTAGTGAAGCAGATATGTTGAAACTTCAAGAACTTACCAAAAACAGCAATATCATTGTGTTGAGCGATGAGGTTTACGAGCATATAGTGTTTGATGGCGAAAAACACCAAAGTGCCTGTTTGTTTCCAGACCTTAAATCCAGAAGTTTTATTACAGCTTCCTTTGGAAAAACTTTTCATAATACAGGTTGGAAAACGGGTTATTGTTGTGCGCCAAAAGAGTTGATGGAGGAGTTTCAAAAAATCCACCAGTTTAATGTGTTTAGCGTGAACCATCCTGTGCAAAAAGGCTTGGCAGATTATATGCAGGATCCGAATACTTATTTGGGTTTACCTGAATTTTTTCAAGCAAAACGCGATTTGTTTTTAAATCTGATTAAAGACTCCAGATTCAAATTCAAACCCTCTCAAGGCACGTATTTTCAAGTGTTGGACTATTCAAAAATCACCCAAGAAAACGATGTGGATTATGCTAAACGTTTAACCATTGAAAATGGTTTGGCATCCATTCCACTTTCAGTGTTTAACGAAAACAAATTGGATAACAACGTATTACGTTTTTGCTTTGCTAAAACAGATGACACCTTAAAGAAAGCAGCAGATATATTGAATAAAATATAGTTTTTTCCTCACAGCCTATCCCAATTTTAAAGACAGACTGTGGCAAATTATTTTAAAAATCCGTACTTTTAATACATGCAAGAAAATCTAAAAATAGTTCTCATTCAAACAGAATTGTTTTGGGAAAATCCACAACAAAACAGAAATCATCTTACCAATAAGATTCAACGTATTTCAGAAGCTGTGGATGTGATTGTTCTTCCGGAAATGTTTACCTCTGGATTTACCATGGAACCAAAAAAAGTGGCAGAAACTATGTTTGGGGATACGGTTGATTGGTTGCAAGAATTGGCTTTAAAAAAGCAAACAGCCCTTATGGGAAGCATGGTTGTTTCAGAACATGGACATTTTTATAACCGATTGTTGTTTGTACATCCTAATGGCATTATAGAAACCTACGATAAAAAACACACCTTTACCCTTGCAGGTGAAGACAAAGTGTATGCTGCAGGGCAAAGCAAGTTGATAGTAACTTATAAAGGGTGGAAGATTTGTCCGTTAATTTGTTATGATTTGCGTTTTCCTGTTTGGTCTAGGAATGTGGAAAATTATGATGTATTGGTATATGTGGCGAATTGGCCCAAAGTAAGGGTAGCTGCTTGGGATGCGCTCTTAAAAGCAAGAGCCATAGAAAACATGAGTTATTGTGTGGGAGTAAATAGAGTGGGATTGGATGGGAATGGCCATGAGTATAATGGTCATTCAGCTGTATTTGATGTTTTGGGAAAAAAATTAGATAACATTCCAGAGAATCGGGAAACAACAGAAATAATCACGTTAAGTAAAACCTATATAAAAACCTATAGAGAGAAGCTTAATTTCCTAAAAGATAAAGACACCTTTACTTTAGAGTAAGGTAAAATCTATTATGGGATCCCAATTGGCTCTAACATCAATAGGGTCTGGAAAATAGCTTATTTTTTCTGGTTGTTGGTTTTTTAAAAAATTTCCAGAGTCGTACTGTCCATTTTTATTGCTGTCGTGTACAACCCGTAAATAATACGTGTTGGGTGTTACATACTTAAAATCTATAGGTTCTGGTTTTTTGCTGAATTTTTCAACCTTCACCTCTCCTTTGTCATCTGTTAGTTGTACAATTACAGGATAGGTCACATTTTTTAAATTCACTCTCACGTTACCATAGTCGGCAAAGGTTTTTGTGCTAATCGTGTAATTTAAAGTGTCGTTTTTATTGTCGAAAAAATCTACGAAAGTATTTGGTAACACCTGAATGTTATATCTATTGCTTTCGGTTTTATCAAAATTAACAGTCAGTGTATTGGATAATGAATCCAGTTTAATCTTAAAAGCAACATCAGTAGAGTCCTTGTCTTTAACTGAAATGCGCTTTTTGGCAATTCTCTCAAACGGAATATTGCCAGAAATTTTAAAATCTTCTTCAAAACCAATGGTTCCTGTTGGAGATGCTTTCACCACCAAGGTATCTCTAGGTTGCTCGCTAATTTTAACTGTAAACTCTTCGGAATAATTAGTATTGCTTACTTTAAACAGTAAGGAATCGGTATCCTTTAGTCTGGGGTTATACCAATAGTTTAAAGAATCTGTCTTGGCATCTTTGGTAATTCGGGATTTAAAATCTTCAGGTGTGTTTGAGAGTATTTGAATGTTCATTTTTTCATAATCACCTTCAAAGCCAAATGCTATTTTTTCACCAGAAATTAATCGAGGGTTAATGATTTTTGGATCTGCTGCTTCTTTAAATAGTTTTATGGTGTAAAGCGTATCTGTTGGTACAGTTATGGGTTTTTCCAAGAACCCAATTTTATCACTTCGTTGTTGGTATTTGCTGTCTTGGTTTTCATCTTTTAAGGCAATAAGCTTATATGTTCCAGCCTTAATGTTGTCTATGGAAAAGGTGGTGGTACTGTCTAAGGTATTGGTTATGTATTTGGGTTGTTTTTTGTACACAATAGAATCTGTATAGGTAGAATCCATTTCGTATAGCATAACAGATACAAAATCATCTGGTTTCCTTAAAGTAGCATCAATAATGTTTCCTTTAACTGAAAGTGAATCTATGTAATTGCCTGTTGAGAATACATATCTATAATATGGATATGGGTTTCCTTCGTTGTTGTCCACTATGCTATTTCCAAAATTAAAGGCATAGGTTGTGTTTGGGTCTAAAGTGTCCTTAATTTTTATGGTAATGTATTTACTTGCCAAACCTTGAGGGGAAATTTCTGGAGCAGGATCCATAGGAGGCGAAATAATTAACTGTTTTTGGAGGTTATTAATTTTAATATACTCGTTAAACGTAATCTTTATTTCGGTTTCATTAAAGTTGGTTGAAAAATTTTCAGGTTCAGATTTTACAATTACTGGAGGTGTTACATCCTTGTCTCCACCACCTGGTCTTCCTTTATTGGCGCAATTGGCCAAAAGCAAAGAAAAAACAACTAGGTATAAAGCGCGATAGCAGGTCCGATTCATTTTTCAAAAATAATTTAGATACAAAGAAACAATTAAATTCCCAATCACGAAACTATCCTTAAGCTATTGCCATGGCTGCAACACTAACTTTAACATTCTGCGCTCTGTTCAAGACCGCAATGCAGGCTTCCATGGTAGCGCCTGTGGTAATAATATCGTCCACCAATAAAATGTGTTTGTTGTTGATTTTTTCCTTGTTTTGGATGCTAAAAAGTTCGTTGTTATTCATCCATCTGCTAAACCTGTTTTTTTTAACTTGAGAAGCTGTGTTGGTTATTTTTATCAGTACATCGTCACAATACGCAGTATTTAGTTGTTTTGCTATTTCCTGAGCAAATTTGGCAACCTGGTTGTAACCTCTTTTCCTTAATTTCTTTTTATGAAGAGGTACTGGAATAACCGCATCAATATTTTGGTAGGCAGCAAGCGATTTTAACTCTTCGCCAAGCCATACACCTAAAAATACTCCTATATCTTCGTAACCTTTATATTTTAAATGATGTATCAATTGTTGGGTCAAGCCTTTTTTTTCAAAACGCAACAAGGCTGTGGCGTGTTCAATTTTAGCACGACCATAAAAGGTTTTTAAAACGGTATCGTCGTTTTCCAAATGGAAGTTGGTAACTGGCAAGTTGTGCCTGCAATTGGTGCAAATGTACGTTTCGTAATCGCTTAACTGAAACAAGCAGGCAAAACATACTTTAGGGAAGAACAAGTCCAAAACCGATTGAAACATTTTGTGCGAATTTACCCTAAAGATATTAATAACAAAGCAACTATGAAACCCTATTTAAACAAAGAATTTAGAACTTTAACAATTTTTTTATCACTTTATCGATTAAAATAAAATAACACAAGCATTATTTATAGTTTCGTGAGGTAAAATTATAAATTAAGATGATAGTTAACCCTCAATTATTTAACTACAGATTAATTATAGGTACATTGGTAATAGCAATTGTTGTTTTAGGGTCTTATAGCTTTTCAACATATAAAACACTTAAAAATCATCAAGAATTTATTGAACAGGAAACTTTGCTTGTTCAAAATGAATTACACGAAATGATTAAGAGTTACGATGCAGTGAAAGCAGACAACAATACCATGCAATTAGAGTTAAATAAAGCTAAAACAAATCTTTCCAGTGTTTTAGATTCTTTATTGACCGAAAACGCCGATGCATCCGTAATATCTAAGTACAAGAATCAATTAGCAGCTCTTAAAAAAGAAAAAGCTTATTTATTTGCAAAAGCAGACATGGCTAAAAAACAAAATCAATCCCTTGAGGTTGAGTTGTATTCCATGTCTCAAAATTATCTCAATCAACAACAATATTTGAAAGAGTTAGAAGCTGAAAACACGCTGCTTTCCAAAACCATAAAAAAAATAGTTTCTGTGTCTGCTGTTAATGTGAATGCAGTAGCTTTAAACACTGTAAACCCAAAAACCGATATGAAAACCAACCATATTAACGACTTGGATCATATTGAGGTTTGCCTAACCTTGTTAAGTAACGAGTTTACTCCAAAAGGAAACAAAAACATCTTTGTTCAAATTATTGGCCCAGATAATAAGTTGGTCGTGGAACGAGGGCATGTGAAATTTAAGAACAATGTCTTGGATTATAGTGGTATGACTGTGGTTAACAACAATTACGACAACATGGATGTATGTACCAAAATTAACGTGGAATCTAAAAACCTATTAAAAGAAGGCACATACAATGTCCTGATTTATAACGACGATTTACAAATAGGAAAAACAGAACTGGAACTTAATTAACTAACCAATTATATTTTTTGAAAAACCGTTCCATTAGTTGGAACGGTTTTTTATTTTTGCAGCATGGCAAACGACGATCAATTTAAAAAAGTAATCTCTCACGCAAAAGAGTATGGTTACGTGTTCCAAAGTAGTGAAATTTACGATGGACTTAGTGCAGTTTACGATTATGCTCAAAATGGAGCAGAATTAAAGAAAAACATACGTGACTATTGGTGGAAAGCCATGGTACAGATGAATGAAAACATTGTAGGCATTGATGCTGCAATTTTTATGCATCCAACTACTTGGAAAGCCTCTGGACACGTGGATGCGTTTAACGATCCTTTAATCGATAACAAGGACTCAAAAAAACGTTACAGGGCCGATGTGTTAATAGAAGATTACTGTGCTAAAATTGAAGCTAAAATAGATAAAGAAGTTGCCAAAGCCGAAAAGCGTTTTGGAGAGGCCTTTAATAAAGAAGAGTTTGTAACTACAAACGGAAGAGTTCTCGGTTATCAAGAAAAAATAGACAGTATACTAAAACGTCTGGGTCAATCTCTTGAAAAAGAAGATTTGGCAGACGTGAAAGCGCTTATTGAAGAATTGGATATTGCCGATCCTCTTACTGGTTCTAGAAATTGGACAGAGGTAAAGCAATTTAACTTGATGTTTGGGACCAAACTTGGCGCAAGTGCAGAACATGCTATGGATTTATACTTACGTCCAGAAACAGCCCAAGGTATTTTTGTCAATTTTTTAAACGTTCAAAAAACTGGACGCATGAAAATTCCTTTCGGGATTGCACAAACCGGAAAGGCCTTTAGAAACGAGATTGTAGCGAGACAATTCATCTTTAGAATGCGAGAGTTTGAACAAATGGAAATGCAATTCTTTATCAAGCCTGGAACACAAAAAGAATGGTTTGACTATTGGAAGGAAACCAGAATGAAATGGCATCAATCCCTTGGTCTGGGAGAAGAGAATTATCGTTTTCATGACCACGAAAAATTAGCACATTATGCAGATGCTGCCACAGATATTGAGTTTAAATTTCCGTTCGGATTTAAAGAATTGGAAGGCATTCACTCCAGAACAGATTTCGATTTAAAACAGCACGAAGCATTTTCTGGAAAGAAACTACAATATTTCGACCATGAAGATAATTCCAGCTACACACCTTATGTACTTGAAACGTCTATTGGTTTAGATAGAATGTTCTTGGCTGTGTTCTCCAACGCTTTGGTGGAAGAAGAACTGGATAATAACACCACAAGAACCGTTTTAAAATTACCAGCTGTTCTGGCTCCTGTAAAAGCAGCTATTTTGCCGTTGGTTAAAAAAGATGGCTTACCGGAAATTGCCAGACAAATTGTAGATGATTTAAAATGGGATTTCAACGTGGATTACGATGAAAAGGATGCCGTTGGAAGACGTTACAGACGTCAAGATGCCAACGGAACACCATTTTGTATTACTGTAGATCACGATACCTTGGAAGACAATACAGTTACTATTAGGCATAGAGATACTATGGAACAAAAACGTGTGAAGATTACAGATTTAAAAGATATTATAAGTGCTGAAGTAGATGTGAAACATTGGTTGATGAAAATGAAATAAGCAATGTCACAGAGAGCTTGTCGAAATGAAACCTAAGGAATCTAAAAATAAAAAACTCTCAAGCTTATTAGTTTGGGAGTTTTTTTATGGTAAAATTCTATTTAACAATGCTTAAGGTTCCCAAATAACCAAACATACATTGGGAGTTATTACATTCTTTAATTTCAATATTGGGTTTTCTGGGTTGGCAAATTGAACATGGTTACTTAATGGAGACGTATTGAATTTTGTAGAAGGATAATTTAAATCGTCTATCGTGGGAGTTTCAAATAATAAATTATTGAATAATAGTTGCAAATGGTCTTTTTGAAGATAAAAATTCAATTCATTTATAAACTCAGCTTCTTTTTCAATTTTAAAATAACTAGAAAAAGGACTTGCTTCATACACGTTTTCGTTAGCACTTTTAAACTCCTTGTTGTTTGCGTTTTGAGCCACTGAAGAAATACTGATAAATATTAAAATAAAGCTGTTTAGAAGATATTTCATGCTTAAAGATTAAAGATAGAATTTAAGTTTTGTTTAACTTCAGTTTTACTTTCTATATGTGTTGAAGCATATAAAAGACGACTATGTTTATCAAAAACAAGACTTAAAGACAAGCCAAACTCATTGTGGTTAGGAGCAATATCATTAATAAATTTAAAATAGCTCTTTCTCCAATTCCCTTTCTCGTAATTTGACACACAAAACAAAGGCTTATCAAAGTTCAATCTATCAAAAAATAGTTTAGTATTATACAATTGTTTACTGTTATCTTTTTCTATTAAAATTATGTAGAGTTCTACATTCTTTCTCATCTTTATTAACTGAAGAACTTCTGGAAAAAATTCTCTACAGGGTCTACACCAAGTAGCAAAAGAGTAAATAAGATGATAGTCTTTATTACTGTTTTTTATTAGATTGAATATGTCATTTTCTGTAAGTGAATATATTTCAGAGCTACTATTATGCTCCATATCATAAACTAACTTATTATAGCTTATTATATCTTTTAGTTTATATTTATTTTGTCCATTTATAGAAGATATTGTGGACAACAATAAAAACAGTATAGCGCATAATTTTTTCATACAATTAAATTAAATAATGAAGTTGCCATTGTAAATTATATGGCAACTTCATTATCTTAAAATATTAATTATTCTCTAATCTAATTTCATATCCACCGTATTCTCCTAAATTATAGTCTAATTCATGTATTCCAGATTTAAAGATTAACTTTCCATCATCTTCATTATAAATATCTTCATCGATATGTAAATCTGAATTTATGCCATAATCAAGTGGTTTGTCTAACTTAATTTGGATATACTCTCCATCAGAATCATTTAACACAGGAACTTCAATTTCACCTTCTTGTCTCTCACAGAAAAAGCATACTCTACAAATTCCCAATCCTCTTGTACAGTTATACTTAGATCTCCAAAGTTTAACAATCATAATCTTAACTTTAAACTCTGATATTGAATTTAAATTATCAAAATTCCCACTTAAAAATATATTCTCATTAAAATTGGCGTCTTTTGTGATATCAGTACTTTTATTTTCATCTATCGTACAAGACCAAATAGTTAAAAGGCTTAATAAACTATAATACAAATATTTTTTCATAATTTCTAAAATTTTAACCAGTTAAATGTATTGTGGAACTGGTTGGTTAAACAAAATCTGTTTAGAAGTCTTAATTTTAGAAGTCTTTAATAAATAGAAGTCTTTTTTTGCACAATTAAATCTTGGGAAGAATAAAAAAAACTTGCGCAAGTTATGTTCGAACTAAATATCTAAAAACCTTGTTGAGAGACTTCTAAATTACTCGCCATGATTTTTAGACAACTCAAATTTATAAAAAAACAAAATTGACTGAACAGACATTTTTAAGATATTTATGCGTTTCATCGAAAAGTTGTAAAAATCATTACGGTTTTTCCGTACTTAAAATAAAAACTCCCAAGTTAATTTAGCTTGGGAGTTTTTGTTAATTGAAATTTTAAAACTTCAAAGTCACGCCCAATAAAAAGTTTCTGGTTGCTTGTGGATAGTAACCGGTTCCCTCAATAGTGGTTACTTGGTTTGGATCTGTCCAAGTGTCATCATAGGTATAATAGAACCCATTAGAACTGTACTTTTCACTAAATATATTATTTACCAATCCTGAGATAATAATAGATTTAAAAATAGATGTGGTTTCAATTTCGTACATCACATTAAAATCATTCACAAAATAACTGTCCAATTTGGAGGCTTCAGAATCTGTGTTTCCCATATATTGCTCACCAACAAACTTGCTTAACAAGGACATTTGTAGACCTTTTAAGGGTTTCACAACAAACGCATTTCCTGCAACGATATTTGGTGAATAAGAAATGTTGGTTTCCCCTAAATCGACTATTTCTCCATCAATAGAAGCAAAGGTTTCTTTGTTTTTATTCATACTTAAAGCAAAGTTTGGTTGCATGCTAAAAGCTTTGGAAATATTAAAAACAGCATCTACTTCCAGACCCAAACGGTAACTTTTTCCAGAATTATCCCTAATAGGGTTCCCACTATTATTTATGGCACCAGTTAGTACCAATTGTTCGTTATACAGCATGTAGTACAGGTTGGTGTTGAGGCTAAAAACGTTGGATGTATGCCTCCAGCCCAACTCAAAATCGTTTAACTGCTCTGGTTTGACATCTGCATTATTTTCAAAATCATCTCTGTTTGGTTCTCTGTTTGCTCTCGCATAAGAAAAATAGAGGTTGTTATTTTCACTTATATTGTAACTAACTCCAGCTTTGGGATTGAAAAAGTTATAATGTTTATCTATTAAAAAAGGTGCCACATCAGAATTGGTTCCAGTAGTTTTATAACTCACATATCGCGATTGTAAATCCAGATATAAACTAAGGTGTTCATTTAATCTATAAGTAGCTTTGGCAAAGGAACTCGCATCTATTTTTTTGCCATTTCCATTGTAATACTTGTCCCTTATCATGCTATTGCTTGCATATTGGGCCCAAATAATTTCTCCAAAATGATCTCCAGTATAGGAACTGTAAGAGGTTCCTAAAATAACATTTAAGGCATTTGTTTTGTAATTCACATTGGCGTTTACTACATAAAAATCGTTATCCAGCCATCTGCGCCTTATCAAGTCGGTTTCAGTAAGGGTTTCATTACCTATGTCTACATTCTCCAGTCCGTAGTCCACAAATGCCTGGTCTTCTTTGTATTGCTCAAAATAACCTTTTCCTTTGGTGTAATTTAAAGCCAGATTGGTAGACCAGTTATTGTTGATTTTTTGGTTCCAATGAAATTGGTAATGATCTTGCTGGTAATTATCAATCTCATTATCGTAAAACTGCACATTTCCATTTTCATCGGTATACATGCCAGCAGAGTTAAAGGTTCTATCGTGTTCTAAAAGATAAGGGTCTTCAATCCCGTTCCAAGATTGATAGGTTACTTCCTTTCCACTAAAGGTAATGGCTTTTATTAAGGTGCTTTCATCCACATAGGAGGCTTGAAGAAAATAAGACTTTAAATTTGAAGAAGCCCTATCTATGTAGCCATTGGATGTTATTTGAGACAAACGTCCAGCAATTTCTATGTGGTCGTTTAGCAATCCAGTACTAAATTTTACGGTATGTTTCCAAGTGTTAAAACTCCCAAAACTATTGGCAATTTCTCCGTATGCTTTATTTGAAACTGCATCTGTAAGCACATTGATACTGGCTCCAAAAGCGCCAGAACCATTGGTAGAGGTTCCTACGCCACGTTGCAGTTGCAGGCTTTCTACAGAAGAGGCAAAGTCGCCCAAGTTCACCCAAAAAGTCCCCAAGGATTCGGCATCGTTATATGGTATGCCGTTAATGGTTACGTTTGTGGATTGCGCATTCACGCCTCGAACCCGAATTCCAGTGTAACCCACACCAGCTCCAGCATCGGAAGTGGTTACAACCGAAGGTAAATAATTTAATAAAATAGGGACATCTTGTCCTAAATTTCGCTTTTGCAACTGTTCCTTGGTTACATTAGAGTGGGTAATTGGAGACGTGGCATTGACACGAACAGCTTTTACCAATACTTCGTTCAAGGTTTCCAATTGTGTGGAATCTTGCTGTTTTTCCTGTGATAAAGCTGAAAAGCCAAAAAATAAAAAAAGTAAAAAAATGTGAAGGTTCTGCCTACTTTTAAAAGACAGGTGGTTGAATAAAAGTTTCATTCGATTAAATAAATTTATTCGAATAAAAAGAGGTGATTATTCTTTTGTTAGTAAATGATTTTTATTGTGTGATGCTTCGCCAAGCTCAGCATGACACTTAACACAAAATTGTGTATAAAGTCCCTAAACAGCATTACCTGTTCTAGGTTCATTGGGTATGATCTCAGCCTAAAAGATTTAAGATTCAGGATTTGGGATTCAAGATTTTTTATGAAGGTTTTAAATTCAGCAATCTATAATCGTTAATCTGCAATCGTCAATCAAAAAAGCACCCCTTTTTGAGAACGCTTCAAAGGTAAATCAGATTTTTTGTTTTTCTGCAATAAAACCTTAAAAAAGTTAGTAAAAACGCTTCTAGTAAACAGCGACAGAATACTAGACTTCAGGTGGCTTTCTATTGGCTTTCTTGTCAGCTTGTTGCTTCTTTTTTGATAAGCGTTTTAGTTTAACGGCTTTTGGGATTTTTGTGGGTTTTCGTTTTTTTGGGACTTTTAAACCTTGCTTAATAAGGTCTAGAAAACGTTTTACAACAAGTTCTTTGTTTTTATGCTGACTTCTGCTTTCATCGCTTTGTAATATAAGAATCCCATCAGTTGTTAGCCTATTGGATAAATTATTGAGAAGTAAGTTTTTTTGTGCCTCTGAAAACACTTCCGATTGTTTCAAATTGAGATTTAAAACCACTTTAGAAGCCACTTTATTGACATGTTGTCCTCCAGCACCAGAACTTCTAATGGCTTTAAAGGTCAGTTCAGAAATAAGCAAGGCTTCATCAAACATGTTATTGCACTTGATGGGTTGGTTTCAATAAATCTGTTACCGTTTTAACAGGATTAAAGGTAATTAGAGGCACTTCTACAAAAATGGTGTTCCAGTTTGCCATGCTTCCATTCCAAAGACCAGGCAATTCAAGAGCTTTAAGGTCCTTACCGGTTTTGGTTTTCATGGTTATGAATGCTGTTTTATGATCTATAAAGCTTTCTAAATTAAACGGATTGCCTTGATAATCTTTGATACCACAAACCAAATCTACGGGATTGAAATGCGTGGCATTTTTTAAAATGTCTTTTTGATGCTTGTCTTTTTTGTTGATTTGTGCAGACTCCACGATTTGTAAGGATACTTGGCCACTTTCGTCTTTAACCCAAAAAGGGCCTCCTCCAGGTTCCCCTTCATTTTTTACCATCCCACAAACACGTATCGGTCTGTTAAGCTTGTCCCTTAAGTAATCAATCTGATATTCCTTGGCATATTTTTCAAATTCAGAAGAAATAACCACATTCATTTTATTGGAAAGGAAATTGGCAATCTCAACTATTGTATTTTCAGAAATTGTTTGGCTTTCCAAGAGTCTTAAGTATTCAAATGCTTGACTTTGGATGTCCATTAAAATTCCAGCCAACATTTTTTTGTATTCGCTTACATCGTTTTCATATTTAAAAACCACCACGTTATCTATGTTCTTGATGAAAATAATATCGGCATCCAAATCGTTTAAATTTGAAAGTAAGGCGCCATGACCAGAAGGTCTAAACAACAAACTGCCATCTTCCAGTCTAAAAGGTTGGTTGTCTTCTGTTACAGCAATGGTATCTGTGGCTTCTTTTTGATAGGAAAAGGAAATTTCAAATCGGGTATTGGTTTTACGCTCAACAATGGTTTGTATTTTTTTAAACTCGTCGTCAAAAATATCTTTGTATTTTTCTGAAATGGTGTAGTGTAATTGTGCTTTGTTGTTGGTAGAAGCATAGAGGGCAGCTTCAAACAAATGCTCTTCAAAAGCTGTAGCAATGTGTTCTTTGTATTTATGAAAAGGCAAAAGTCCCTTTGGGTAAAAACCAAAGTTTAATTTATCTGGATCCAGCATGGTTTTTACAAACATATAACGTTGCATGTCTGTAGAGGATTGATAGTAATCTGGATAAATATCCTTTATTTTATTTAACACAATGTTGTAAAAAGGGAGTTTTTCCAACCCTACAAAAAACACAGCCAATAAGGATTCTTTTGTTCTGTTTATGTAAGCATTTACAGTTTCTTGATCTGGATTGTAATCTTCTATAAAACTAAAAAACGACTTAAACATTCTGGTTGCTGCACCAGAAGCTGGTACAAATTTTATAATGGAATGCTTGTTTCGTTTAGAATCGAACAAATTTATATATGCTTGTTTTTCAGATTCAGAGAGTTGTAAAATTCCATTTTGTATGGTGGCAGCAGATTCTAGGTTAATAAATGGCAAACCGGTTTTAAACAGTTCAATTTGTTTGTTAATTTTATTTACTGTTAAGCCTTTATTTAAAATCTGGTTGATGTCTTTTTCGGAAAACATGAAATTACTTTTTTAATAATTTATCTATGTGCTCAATAGCTGTATCCAAGCGTTTGGAGAAACTTCCTGATAATAACACATATGGTAAGTTGTTGTTAATTAACTCGTCCTGGAACAAGTTAAACATAACTTCCCTTTCATGGGGTTTGTCTCTTATCCCATCAAATTCCCATGGGATATCAATATTAGTTAAAAAATAGAGATTATAGTAATTTTCCAAGGCATATTTATTTAAAATTTCTGGCGAATAACCTTGGTAATACGCTTTGCTGTATACTTTAGTTTCCAGCAAATTGGTATCGCAAATCAATAAGCGATCTACTTGTTTTGCCAGAGCATTTTCCAAAGCTATTTGTCCTTTGGCAATAGTTAAAACATCGGCTTTGGTTAAGGATTCGTTTTTTTTAGCTTTCTCTTCAGCAAAAATTCGAGAAAACTCGGGGACCCAAAGTGTGTTGTAGTGGGCAGCCAATTGTTTTGCCAAAACGGTTTTTCCTGTAGATTCAGGGCCAAACAACACAATTTTTATACACTTGCTATCTCTTTGCTTAAGAGTTTCTTCCATGATATATATCCATAAATTGCAATTATTGTAAAACCTAAATACTGTAAACTGGTAAACGTAAATCCTTTATAAAAATACAACGGAATGGATATTAAATCGCCAAGAATCCAGAAAATCCAGTTTTCCACTTTTCGTTTCGCCATAAGCCACATGCCCACAAAAAATATTCCTGTGGTTATGGTATCTATGTAAGCGACCCAAGTTGTCCACATATTAAAGGAATTGTAAACTATATATACAAACAATAGTGTGGCTATAAATATCCAAACACTGGCCATTTTTTCTTTTTTGTTTGTAAGCGAGATGGGTGTTAAATGCGTGTTGTCTACCTTTCGGGTCCAAACATACCAACCATAGATGCTCATAATAAAGTAATAAGCATTAATAAGCATGTCTCCCAGTAAACTCCATTTAAAAAGCAAATACACAAATATACTTGTGCTTATCATCCCTGTTGGAAAGACCAAAATGTTATTTTGTTTAGAGCACCAGACAGATAGAAACCCAAAAAAAACTGCTATTATTTCTAAAACAATATCTATGGTTTCATAGGTTGCGTATTGCTCAAAAAAGAAATTAAAAATTTGGTTCATAGTCGCTCCTGTCTGTTTTTACAAGCTTCATGGTCAACACACATATATTTTGCGCTTCAAAAGATTTATGGATTTGCGCTATCAGAAAGGGCATCAATTCATCATATTCCCCAAAAATTTGAGTGCTTAAGGGGTTTTCCAAAACAGTAAATTTGGAATTCCTTAATTCTTTTATAAAGCTAATAACGTGTGTTTCGTAATCGTCCTGTAATGGTGATAAAGTTAAGTCTACTGATATATTCATTGCTGTTATTTTTTATTCCTTCGTTTGTCTTTTGGCAAACACAAGAGAAGGAAATTATATTTGTTTACATCTATAAGGTTATAAAAACCTTGCAGGATTACTCTTATAAGTTATAAAATCCTTTTAATTTTCCCCTTTTGGCAAATGCCTGGAGGACAAAGAGGCTAATTCTTCAAAAAGAGCTTCATTGTCTTCAAAAGCTGTCCCAATTACAACTAGGTCTGCTCCAGAATTGTAGGCTTCCTCCAATTGTTTTTTTGTTCTAATACCTCCTCCAACAATTAAAGGAAGGGATATTTCTTTTTTCACACTATTTATAATGGTTGAATCTATTGGATTTAAAGCGCCACTTCCAGCTTCCAAATAAATCAGTTTCATGCCTAATAATTCTCCTGCTTTTGCTGTGTCTACTATATCTTGAACAGAATCTTTAGACATTGGTTCTGTACCTGTAACTTTTTGAACAGCTGTTTCTTTACCGTTTTCAATAAGCAGGTAACCTGTAGGGATCACTTCAAGATGCATTTGGCGTAATTTTGATACGGAAGCGACCTGTTTTCCTATTAAGTATTCAGGATTTCTACCGGAAATTAAAGACAGAAACAGCAAAGCATCAGCTTGAGCTGTAATTTGTGAAACGTCCCCAGGAAATAGGATTATAGGCAAATGGGTGTGTTTTTTAATTACTGAAACCAGTTGTTCTGTAGCAAAATCTGCAACTGTACTGCCTCCAACAAAAATATGAGTCGCCAAAGACTGGTTTATTTTCCCAATAAATTGAGATGCCATCTTAATGGTCATTTTATCAGGATCTATTAAAACGGCCAAAAGTTTTTCACTCTTGGATATGGCTTTTATTATCTGCTGATATATTGTTTCTAGTTGGTACACAAATACTGGTTTCTATTTTAAATATTTTATTTAGAAGGCAATGCGTATGCACAGGTAAAACCTTCAAATTCAAAAAATTCGGTATAATACCTGTGTTTTCTATCTTGATAATCAATCCAAGCTATGGTGGAAGCTTCATTTATGGTAAAGGGGATTACCAAGGTGTGCTGTAAAAAACTCAGGCCAGGAGTTGCAAAAAGTTTGTATAAAGATTCTTTTATACACCAGATAACCGTTAATTTATTGATGTAATCCGGCTCGTCTGTTTTTAGGTATTGAAACTCATATTCCATAAATTTATGGGCAATGACACCAATTTTTTTACGTTGTTTTTCAATGTCTATGCCAACCTTAAAGTCACTTACAATTATGCCAGAAAAAGTAAAGGAGTGGGTAATGGAAATGTGTTTCCCGTCTTTTAGATGTGGTTTGCCATTTTCGTCGTAAAACAAATCGGTATCTGTATAGCCAAATTCTGCCAGCAAATGTCTCACACTTAAAAAACCTCTTTGGTGCAGCTCGCTTTTCATGTTTAAAACACGTTGTAGGTTTTCAGGCTTCAAGTTGATGCCTTGAAACAAATCGTTATAGGATTCTGTAATCTTCCAGATTTTAACAGTAGTTTGTGAGTTAGGACTAAGGGTTTTATAAAGAGGCATTTAATATTCTAAAAGTTATTAGTTATCTTTGCACTGCCAAAAGCAGATTTAACAATTCCGGCAAGCGAATTTAACTATTTTAAGTGCTATTGCCAAAGTTGTTAGACTTTAAAAAACAATAAGAAAAATTAATTATGAATACAAAAACTGTTGCTTACGTACCATATAAGGTAAAAGATATCTCACTTGCAGATTGGGGAAGAAAGGAAATTGAATTAGCTGAAGCTGAAATGCCAGGCTTAATGAGTCTTCGTGAAGAATACAAAGAGTCTCAACCACTTAAAGGAGCTAGGATTGCTGGATGTTTGCATATGACCATTCAAACAGCTGTCTTAATAGAGACCTTACAAGCCTTGGGAGCTGAAGTAACTTGGAGTTCTTGTAACATTTTCTCTACTCAAGACCAAGCTGCTGCTGCCATTGCTGCCACAGGAACTGCTGTGTATGCATGGAAGGATATGACCGAAGAGGAATTTGACTGGTGTATTGAACAAACCTTGTTTTTTGGGGAAGATAGAAAACCATTAAATATGATATTGGACGATGGTGGCGATCTAACAAACATGGTTCTAGACAAATATCCAGAATTGGCTGCAGGAATTAATGGCTTATCTGAAGAAACCACTACGGGAGTTCACAGATTGTATGAACGTATGAAAGCTGGAACTTTGCCAATGCCAGCAATTAATGTGAACGATAGTGTGACCAAATCAAAATTTGATAACAAATATGGCTGTCGTGAAAGCGCAGTAGATGCCATCCGTCGTGCTACAGATGTGATGCTTGCTGGAAAACGTGTGGTTGTTTGTGGTTATGGAGACGTTGGTAAAGGTACAGCTGCATCCTTTAAAGGTGCAGGAAGTATTGTAACAGTTACCGAAATCGATCCTATTTGTGCACTACAGGCTGCTATGGATGGTTTTGAAGTGAAGAAACTGGAAACCGTTGTTGGGAATGCTGATATAGTAATTACAACCACTGGAAATAAAGATATTGTTCGTGGTGAGCATTTTGAAGCCATGAAAGATAAAACCATTGTATGTAACATTGGACATTTTGACAATGAAATTGATATGGCTTGGTTAAACAAAAACCATGGTCATACCAAAAACACCATTAAGCCACAGGTTGATAAATACACTGTTAATGGAACAGATGTCATTATCTTGGCACAAGGACGTTTGGTGAATTTAGGTTGTGCCACAGGACATCCTAGTTTTGTAATGAGTAACTCGTTTACAAACCAAACTTTGGCTCAAATAGAACTTTGGACCAATAAAGATGCTTATGAAAACAAAGTATATATGTTGCCTAAACACCTGGATGAAAAAGTAGCTCAATTGCATTTGGCTAAAATTGGCGTTGAATTAACAGAACTTCGTGAAGACCAAGCTAAATACATTGGAGTGCCAGTTGAAGGACCATTTAAGCCTGAATATTATAGATATTAATTATTATTAATATTTTAGACAAAGCATTGGATACTAAAAATAAAAATCCCAAACTTAAATGTTTGGGATTTTTTATTTAAAACCTTTATATTTCATAGACTTTATGGTTTATAAAGAAGAAAAAATACAAGTCCCTCGTTTTAATGAAGCTTCAGGTTTTTATACCACAAAAAAGCGTTCAAGAATAATGAGCAGGATTTCAGGTAAAAATACCAAGCCCGAAATGATGTTCCGCAAAGCGCTTTGGGCAGAAGGAGTCCGTTATAGAGTTAACAATAAACAGCTACCTGGACGCCCAGATATAAGCATAAAAAAATATAAGCTCGCTATTTTTATAGATGGCGAATTTTGGCATGGTTACAATTGGGAAGAAAAAAAGCACAGCATAAAAAGCAACAAAGGATTTTGGATCCCTAAAATTGAGCGCAATATGCAACGAGATAAAGAAGTGAATCAGCAGCTTTACGATATGGATTATACCGTTTTTAGGTTTTGGGGAAAAGATATTAAAACAGATTTGGATAGATGTATTAATGACGTTTTGGTATTTATTACTTCTGGAACCTTCCCATAAACCGATCTTGTATTTTATTTGATTATATGCGAAACCAATACAATACATTCTTAATTATATTGGTCAAAAAAACAAAAACCCCTTTCAGACTTCCTGAAAGGGGTTTTTAAATTGAGTATAAAGAAACAGTTTCTTAAGCCTCAAATGGCTCAATAGAAACATAAGATTTGTTATCTTTTTTCTTTGTAAACTTTACAATGCCATCAACTTTAGCATGTAATGTATGATCTTTTCCAGCATACACATTCTCGCCTGGATTATGTGCAGTACCTCTTTGTCTAACGATAATGTTACCAGCTACAGCAGCTTGGCCACCAAATATCTTAACACCTAAACGTTTCGATTCTGATTCTCTACCGTTTTTAGAACTTCCGACTCCTTTTTTATGTGCCATTGTCTTTTAGGTTTTATGTTGTTAATATTAAATGAAACGAAAATTACTTTTCAATTCCACCATCTAATTTTTCTTGTAATGCTTTTAGTTCATCCCACTTACCATCTGCAGCTAATTTAGCTTGTTTAGGCCAAGTGTCTGTTACTAAATGAGCTAATCTTGAGCTAGCTTCAGTTAATACAGCGCTTAACTCTTCAGGTGTTGCTTTTGCAATTTTAGCAAAAGTTTCATATCCTGCATTTATTAAAGCTTCGGCAGCCTTAGGTCCAGCACCTTCAATTTTCTTTAAGTCATCTGCTTTTGCAGCCGATTTCTTTGGACTTGCTTTTTTAGCCTCTGCTTTTGGGGCAGCAGCTTTAGATTCAGCTTTTTTTGCCGGTTCAGCTTTTTTTTCTGCCTTAGCAGCTGGTTTAGCTCCTGAAGCAACAATGCTTTCAATTACGATTTCAGTTAAAGATTGTCTGTGACCATTTTTTACACGGTAACCTTTACGACGTTTCTTTTTGAAAACGATTACTTTATCACCTTTAAGGTGTTTTAAAACTTTGGCTCCTACTTGAGCTCCGTTTATAGCTGGGGCGCCTACAGTTACTTTGTCTCCATCTGCTAAAAGAAGTACATTGTCAAAAGACACTTGTTTTCCTTCTTCCGTAGCCAAACGATGAACAAAGACTTTTTGGTCTTTTTCAACTTTGAATTGTTGCCCTGCTATCTCTACAATTGCGTACATAGCGTAACGTTTATATTAATTAATTTGTTCAAAAAATGAGTGCAAATATACTGCTAATTAATTAAACTACAAACGTTTTATTTATTTTCAGAAAGATTTTTACTGTTTTTAAAAATTTGCATGAAAGTCAGGCTTAATATCGCTGTTGACGAAAGCCCTTCTATAAGTATGATAAAAATTAAAATGCCTCCTCCTTGGTCGTAATCCTTAAACCATTCGCGAAGCAAAGTGTCCTTAAATTCAACATCCAGATGAAACATATATATGCTCATAAAAAGGGCAAACACAAAGGTGGCCAGAAATCCTGTTACAACACCGGTTTTAAATCCATTGATGTAAGTGAAAGTGTTTCCCGAAACCAATTTATATTGCTTAATAACGGTATAAATGCCAAAGGCCATGATGAAGCCATTAAACAATCGTAACCAAGGGTTGTTGTGCCATCCTATAAGTTTTAAAACCAAGAAATAAACAATCAGTAGTATGGCAGTTATGAGACCGTATTTTATCGAAATTTTAGCTGAGGTATTCATTTTAAAGGATTTAATGTTACTAAATTTCGTGATTATTTTACAAAAAGCATAATTTTTAAACAAAATTATAAACCTGGCTGTATGAATTGGGATTGAAAACCCCCAAATCATATAAAGAAGATTGCTTATTTTAAACTGTACATCTGTTAGCGTTGCCTTTTGTGGGATAAATACACACCAAGTAAAATAATCAAGGTGGCGAAACCTTGAAGCAATGTAAAAGATTCACCATCCAACACGCCCCAAGTCAAGGCTACAATTGGCATTAAATAAGTCACCGAAGAAGCAAAAACAGGTGTGGAGATATGGATTAATTTGTTAAAGAGAACTTTGGCCAAAGCAGTCCCAAAAAAAGATAAAACGGTAACAAACACTAGCGACATTTTAAAATGTGGGTTCTCTAGGGTTTTGGCACTGAAAAAACCTGAAAAAAGTAAAACCAAAATAGCAGGTACCACTATTACCACGTAATTTCCTGCTGCAATGGCCAAGGGTTTTACAAATTGTAGATGTGTTTTTATAATGTTTACATTTAACGCATACATAATGGTAGAACCTATCACAAAACCTGCATATAAGTAATTTTGTCCTGGATTTAATTCGGCACCTTTTAAAATTAGGATAGCTGTTCCTATAAAGCCTATTATAACTCCTAAAACCTGTCTTCTGGTAGAGGCTATCCTAAAAACGGCAAAACCTAAAAGTATGGTGTTTAAGGGCACCAACGAGTTTAAAATAGATGCTACAGCACTATCAATCTCGGTTTCGGCAATGGCAAATAAAAATGCTGGAAAAAAAGACCCCAAAAACCCAGAAAGCGCAATCCATTTCCATAGGGATGTTTCAATTTGCTTCACACTTTTATAGCCAGCAACAAACAAAAACAAAGCAGTAATAATGGTTCTTAAGGCACCTAATTGATACGGACTTAAGCCTAAAAGTGACTTTTTAATAAGTATAAAAGAGCTTCCCCATATCAAGGACAAGACAAATAAATACAACCATTTAACTTGAATATGCTTCATAAATTACAACCAAACCACAAAATTGCTATTTTTGATGCAATAAACACTAATTATTAGTAATTTTGTATCTAAATCAATATTTAAAACAAATGAAATCATTAAAAAATATTATCGGTTTATTACTGTTTACCGTTTTCTTTACGGCATGTAAGAACGAAACAGCTCCAGAGGTAAAAACAGTGGAGGTTGAGACAACAACAGAAGAAGTGGCTACATTAGACCCAAATGCAACTTATGCTAAAGCAGAGTTTACCATTGAAGGTATGACCTGTGCCATGGGTTGTGCTAAAACCATTGAAAAGAAAATGGCTAAAATGGAAGGTGTAAAATCTGCCAAAGTGGATTTTGACAAAAAATTAGCTATGGTAGAATACGACGAAGCTAAAGTAACACCAACATCTTTGGAAGAGGTGGTTAAAAAAGCTGGAGATATGTATTCCGTAAAAGACATGCATGCAGTTGACGCTTTTGGTGAAAAAGCTGATGCTGAAAAAACTGCTTGTGCAAAAGATTGTAAGAAAGCATGTTGTGCAGACAAAGCTGAAACATCTGAAACTTCAACAGACAAAAAAATGGCCTGCAAAGCGGATTGTAAAATGGCCTGTTGTGCAGAAAAAGCTTAAGTTTCCTTTAAAACATAATACTGAAAAAGCATCTCGATCGAGATGCTTTTTTTGTTTAAAACTCTATAACATCACTTTCCGAGGGTAACTTGTCTATAAACACTTCATGTAAGTTTGGTGAAAAAGGTGTTATTGGCTTTTCGTCCAGATAGCCAGGAGGTAGCGCACCTAATTTAATAAACTCAGGAAACGTATAAGGCAGACTTTCCATAAAAAGGCCATCTGCATATTCTTCCAGTTCTTTGTTCTCTGGATTGGTAAGCAAGTGCATATGTAAATGAGGGGCAAAAGAGTTTCCAGAATTTCCTAATCTCCCTAATACCTGACCAGTGTTTACAATGTCTCCAACTGATACTAATATGGAATTTGGTATTAAATGACAATATGTACTAATGGTACCATCAAGATGTTCAATATATACCACATTTCCTGAAGCGTTTGAAGTATTGGTCTCGTAATCCAATTTTCCAGGAGTTGTATTGTCTGGAATATTATTTTCAGTAAAAATCACTTTTCCTCCCTCTACTGCTTTAACTGGAAGGTTATAACAATGCCAATCCGTTAATTGTTCACCATTGTTTATATATGGTAAGTTATTTACCATTAACGCATAGTCAATGGCATAACGTTGTGGATTGTTTCCTATAAGATAACCGTTTTGGGTTTCGTCAAACTGTATATCTTGAAATGGAAATATAGCTCGGGTATGATAAGATGTGCTTCCAGGTGCTCCTTCTGCCAACCAAACCCCTTCAGGTACAGGAAATTGAATTGTTTTTGGATTTGGATACTGTGTTTCAACTTGTAATGGAAAAGTAAAGACCTGAAAGCTATTGTTGGTATCCTTATATTCAAAAGTGTGCAGTATCTTCTCTTTTTCCCATCCGGATTCTGGATATTCAATCCAAATATGCGCAATGTGCAGATCGTTGCGCGAGATAAAATCTGTATAAGACAATAACAAACTGTCATCATAAATAATATTTACCTTCTCTAAGTGTGGTGTTTTAATATGTAAGTCGTAAACCAACCATGTGCCATTGGTGTTTATAACTTTAACTGGAGCAGTAGGAAGTGCAATATGGAAGTCTGCATCCTCAATTAAGTTATCACTTTTATTACAAGAAAGAAGAACTGCAAAGAGTAAGAAAACAACTGTTTTATAAGCTTTAAAAACCATGAAATAAGTAATGTTTTAAATTATTTTGGAGATGAATATAAAAAATAATTTAAACATGAGGCTCTATTTCCAGGAAACCGTTTCCATAATATGCTTGATGTCTTTCTCAAGATATTTTGCAGCAGGATAAATAGAATCGTAATTAGGTTTGGCGTAAAAGTAAAGCGAACCGGTTAAAAAATGATTTGTACTGTCTGTAACATAAAACTGCGATTGGGAAGCTGCATTTCCACCCACTTCGTAAAACATGCCATACACTTTTCTAGCTTTATTTTCATAAGGCTGTTCAATAATTTCATCAGCTTTCCTTGTGTGTTCTTGAGTAAATTTTTGGGCATCTCGTAAAAACGCCATTAAATTGTCAGGATTATTATCTATACTTTTGTAAGTTAAGTAAATAGATCCTTTAAGGCTTGGATATTGCAAGGTAACGCCATAGCTTTCAGTAGGTCCTGAAATGGATTTGGTTTCCACATGGCTTGCCAATTTGTTTTTCTCTATGGTAAAAGGAAGGTTTTTATGAAACTCTTGGTATGTTGGTTCTGGAAACTCCAGTCTTAAATAGGCTTGAGGTTTGGGCACTGGATCTTGGCCACAGGATAGGCAGATAAAAAAAATACCAAAAAGTAGAATACTGTTTTTCATGTCGGGTTTATGGTAAGGTTACTTTAACTCGCTTGATGCGTTTGTTATCTAAAGCTTCTACAGTAAAAACGTAATTTTCAAATTTTATTTTACTTCCTATTTTTGGGAAACCACCAGATGTTTCCAAAACAAAACCAGCAACAGTTTCGGCTTCGCCTTTGGCTTCTTCAAAAAGCGCATCTGATTCCAGTTTTATGATTTTATAGAAATCCTTTAAGGGGGTTTTTCCTTCAAAAACATAGTTTTTGTCGTCCAGTTTGGAATAGATTAAATCTTCATCATCATATTCATCACTAATATCACCTACAATTTCTTCTATAATATCTTCTAAGGAAATAAGTCCGGAAGTCCCTCCATATTCATCAACCACAACGGCTAAATGGACTTTTTTCTCCTGAAACTCGGCCATTAAATCGTCCAGTTTTTTGTTTTCAGGGACAAAGAAAGGGTCTCTAATAAGGGTTGTCCAATCAAATTGTTTTCTATCAATATATGGCAACAGGTCTTTTACATACAGAATGCCTTTAATTTTATCGATATTATCTTCAAAAACAGGGATTCTGGAATAGCCATGATTGATGATTTCAGGAATGATTTCCAGATATTTTTGATTGATGTTTAAGGCAAAAATATCAATTCTTGGACGCATGACCTGTTTGGTATCTGTGTTGCCAAAAGACACGATGCCTTGTAATATTTTCTGTTCTTCTTTGGTGGTGTCGTGTTCACTGGTTAATTCCAAGGCTTGAGAAAGCTGATCGACACTTAAATTGGATTTTTGTTTCCCCAATTTACCATGAATAGACAAGGTTATGCTTCGCATAGGCAGACTTATGGGAGAAAAAACAACATCCAACATCTTTAACGGATACGCCATGAAGTTAGAAAATTTCACTTTGTTCCTACTGGCATAGATTTTTGGTAAAATTTCACCAAAAAGCAAAATTAGGAAGGTAATAACCACGACTTCTACTATAAATCTAAGGATAGGCTGTGTGATGCCAGTAAAGATAAAATCACCCAAATAGGCAAATAGAATAACAATGCCAATGTTAATGAAATTGTTGGCCACCAAAATGGTTGCCAACAGTTTTTTGGGCCTTTCCAAGAGCGAGGCAATAATTTTAAAGGTGTTTGGATTGTCTTCCAAGCCATTTTCCAAATCGGTCCTGTTAAGGGAAAACAAAGCCACTTCTGCTCCAGAAATAAGTGCAGAGCACAGTAGTAGCAAGGCAAGTAACACAAAACCAAATACAATTGAAAAATCAACCAGCTCAAATAAATTGTTCTGGAAATTTGCTAACATTAATGCATTAAAACTCGAGGGTTCAGGATCCAATGATAAAAAGTTTAATTTTACAAAATATGGTTAAAATGGAAGATCGTCTGCTTCCTCTTCTTTTTGTATTTGTTTGTTAGGTTGCTCTTTTTGCTCCAAGGATTTTGGAGCTACTGTGTTTGCTTGTTGTTGTTCACTTTCACTTTTTGTAGATAGGAAGGTGAAATCTGTACAATGAATTTCGGTAGAATACCTGTCGTTACCGCTATCGTCCTGCCATTTTCTGGTTTTTATTCTACCTTCAATGTATACTTTATCACCTTTAGAAAGATACTTTTCACAAATTTCGGCAGCTTTGTTTCTTACAACTATGTTATGCCATTCTGTATTGGTGATTTTTTCGTTGGTTTGTTTATTGGTATAGGTTTCGTTTGTGGCCAAAGGAAAACGACCAATACAGTTCCCACCATCAAAATAGTGCATTTTCACTTCATCTCCCAAATGACCAATAAGCATGACTTTATTTAAAGTTCCCGACATAATAAGTTTATAAGTTAATAATTAGCAAAATTACGTAATTGCTTTTCATTTCTTTAAAATTAATAAAAAATTATGAGTGAATTTGTTAAAGTGCTAAAAATTAAAATCGTAAATAAATTTCTCAATTAAAACAGGAACAGCATAATCTCTTAAGTTTTTTATAGGAATACCTGTTGAAGGAAGCTTGTTTAAATATACAATCCAGAATTTAGTGTGTAAATGTTGATGGGATAATTTATGTACTATATCTGTATCATTAAATAAAACCAATTCACAATCTTGTCCATTGAGCAATGGATATGTTTTTAATTTTGATTTAAAATCGTTTAAATGGTTTGCTTTTTCGGTTTCAATTAAAGGGAATTGGTATAAGTTTTTCCAAATGCCTTTTTCTTCTCTTTTTTCCAAGATTGTCTCACCAGAGCTTGATATGAATACCAAAAAATTGAAATATTTTTTTTCAGGTTTTTTTGCTTTTAGCTTTACAGGCAATTTGGCCACCAACGAATTTTTGTGTGCCACACAAGAAAGCTTAAAAGGACAAACTTCGCAATCTGGATTTGTAGGTGTACACTGTCTGGAACCAAAATCCATAATGGCTTGATTGTGTTCGGCTGGATTATTTTTATCTAGAATCTCTTGAGCCAATGCTTTAAAAGTTTTAAAACCATCGGTTGTATTTATTGGCGTGTCTATGCCATAATATCTGGATAAAAACCGATACACATTACCATCCAGCACAGCTGTATTTTCGTTAAAACAAATGGAGGCTATGGCACTTGCTGTATAATCTCCAATACCTTTTAGTTTTAAAAGATCTTTATGGTTGTTAGGGAATTCTCCATGAAGTTTATATGCCACATATTTTGCAGTTGCATGAAGGTTTCTAGCCCTGGAATAATAACCCAGACCTTGCCATAATTTTAAAACCTGACTTTCTTTAGCCTTAGCAAGTTGAAAAACAGTAGGATAATTATTTACAAATGCTTCATAATAAGGGAGTCCTTGCTTGATTTGTGTTTGCTGCAAAATAATTTCAGAGAGCCAAATATAATATGGATTAGTGGTGTTTCGCCAAGGTAAATCGCGTTTATGAATTGAGTACCAAGATGTTAAAATTTTTGTAATTGTCATTAATAGTGTATATTGTGAGCAAAAATAAAGGTTTATAATCTTAAATTTTAATGAATTAGGTTTGAAATATTGAATTTTAAATTCCTATATTTGCATCCCTTTAAATAATTAATAGTAACTTAAATAGATTAAAAATGACTAAAGCTGATTTAGTAACGAAAATTTCTGAAAAATTAGGAATTGAAAAAGGCGATGTTCAAGCAACTGTTGAAACATTTATGGAAGAAGTAAAAACTTCTTTAGAGAGTGGAGATAATGTGTATTTAAGAGGTTTTGGTAGTTTTATAGTTAAAACTAGAGCTGAAAAAACTGGAAGAAATATATCAAAAAACACAACTATTAAAATTCCTGCTCATAACATCCCAGCATTTAAACCTGCAAAAGTATTTGTGGAAGGAGTAAAAACAAACGTAGAGGTTAAATAAAACCTATAATATTAATTTTTTAAAAAGCATAACTTATGCCAAGTGGTAAAAAAAGAAAAAGACACAAGGTTGCAACGCATAAGCGTAAGAAAAGAAGACGCGCTAATCGTCACAAAAAGAAAAAATAAGTCGAAAAAGTAGTTAGATAACTACTTTTTTGGTTTTACAACACAAACGTTCTTTGAAATGAGTTTTATTTAAATTGTGCATAACCTTGCACAAAAAAATAAACTCCACGGATTTATAAATCCTGTGACATGTTACAATTTATTGTTTGGGATCGTCCCAAGCGTAAATTGTATCATGATATCTAGAATTGTAATTATACGTTTTAGATATAAAATATTGTATCATCCATCTGTATAATTTGGTTTTAAGTACATGGTTGGCAGTTGTTATTTTATGAAATGGCAACTATTAACCAATGCTTTTAAGCAAAGCGTATGGATAAAAATTAACAAAATGGATAAAGAATTAATTATTCGATCTGGTTCAGAACATGTTGATTTTGCCTTATTAAAAGATGGAAAACTAATTGAATTACATAAGGATGAAGGAAGTAACAACTTTTCTGTTGGTGATGTGTTTATAGCTAAAGTAAGAAAAGCTGTTCCTGGGCTAAATGCTGCTTTTGTAAATGTAGGCTACGAAAAGGATGCCTTTTTACATTATCATGATTTAGGACCAAAACTCCCTTCCCTTTTAAAATTCACAAAAAGTGTAAGCACAGGTAAACTAAAAGATTTTAATCTTAACAAATTCCCATTTGAAAAAGATATTGATAAAGACGGTAAAATTAACGACGTCTTAAAATCAAATCAATCTATATTAGTGCAAATTGCCAAGGAACCTATATCAACCAAAGGCCCTAGAATAAGCTCAGAGCTTTCTATTGCTGGAAGATATATTGTTTTGGTGCCTTTTTCCGACAGAATTTCTATTTCACAGAAAATAGAGAACAAGGCTGAAAAAGACCGATTGAAACGTCTTGTAAAGAGCATAACGCCACAAGGCTTTGGTATTATTGTACGAACTGTAGCAGAAGGCAAAAAAGTAGCTGAACTAGATAAAGATTTACAGAATTTGTTAGGTCGTTGGACCGCAATGTGTAAAAAGCTACATAAAGCCCATCATCCAAGTAAAGTATTAGGAGAGTTAAATAAAGCATCGTCCATTTTACGCGATATTTTTAATGACACCTTTACAAGCATACATGTTGATGATGAAGAGCTTTATATTCAAATTAAAGATTATGTGCATGAAATTGCACCAAAAAAAGAATCAATAGTTAAGTTGTATCAATCTAATGTTCCAATTTTTGAAAAGTTTGGTATTGAAAGACAAATAAAAACCTCTTTCGGAAAAACTGTTTCCATGGCCAAAGGTGCCTATGTTATTATTGAACACACAGAAGCTTTACATGTTATAGATGTAAACAGTGGTAATAGATCGAATAAAGAGAAATCTCAAGAAGATACTGCCTTAGAAGTAAATTTAATTGCGGCTACAGAAATTGCCAGACAATTAAGCCTTCGGGATATGGGAGGGATCATTGTGGTGGACTTTATTGATATGACCAAAGCTGAAAACAGAAAAAAGCTCTTCAATCATTTACGAGATGAAATGAAGCACGATAGAGCTAAACACAAAATTTTGCCTCCAAGTAAGTTTGGGTTAATACAAATAACAAGACAGCGTGTAAGACCTGAAATGAACATTAAAACCAGAGAGGATAACCCAAATGGTTCTAATGGCGAAGAAGTTGAAGCACCAATTGTATTGATCCAGAAAATGACTCACGATTTGGAGCAATTATTTAAAAAAGACTATAAAAAGATAACCTTAAACACACATCCTTTTATAGCGGCCTTTTTAACAAAAGGCTTTCCATCTATTCGTTCAAAATGGTTTTTTGAACATAAAAAATGGGTTAAAGTTTTACCAAGAGATGCTTACACATACTTAGAATATCATTTTTTTGATAAAAATGGTAATCAAATTAAATAATTAAAAAAGCCTTGCTATTAGTTTAGCAAGGCTTTTTTTATACGCTATTAATTTAAATAGTTGTCTAATTTTGAGAAGGACCACCACTAACAATAATAAACTCAGAACGTCTGTTTGTTTGATATTGTTCTTCGGTACATCCAGAACCACAATCTATTTTTGGCTCTTTTTCACCTTTACCTATACCAGATATTCTGCTGGCATCAATACCTTTTGAAATTACGTATTGAACGGTAGATTTTGCACGTCTGTCAGAAAGCCTTTCGTTGTAGCTTGCTGGACCTCTGCTATCTGTATGGGATTCTGCTATAATTACCATGTCTGGGTATTTGGACATAACAGCCACCAATTTATCCAATTCAAAAGCTCCTTGTTCCGTTATATTGGATTTGTCAAATTCAAAGTAGATTGGATTTAAAACCACTTTGTCTTTAACTATTATCACCTCAATCGGATCTAAATTAAGCTGCACTAAAGCTTGTTTCTCTTTGCTTCCGGAGTAAGTTACCGAGTTTGCCAGATAGTCTTTTAAAACGCCTGAAATCTCCAAGGTTTTATCGCAAGAAACCTTGTAATTAACCTGTCCATCTTTATTGGATGTTTCAGTAGCTACTACACGACCATTGGCATCTTTAATGGTCACGGCAACTCCAGCCAAAGGATTGTTTGTTTTATTGTCTACAACAGTAGTTACAACATTTACGATACATGGTTCAATACGTTTAAGACCATAAATATCGTCGCTGCCTTTTCCTCCTGGACGGTTTGAAGACACATAACCTTCGCCAGTTTCTTCATTAATGGTAAATGCTAAATCGTCTGAGTTACTGTTTACAGGTACTCCAGCGTTTACTACGTTTCCAGATTCCGTTGTATGGAACACATCTAAACCTCCTAAGCCTAAATGACCATTGGATGAGAAATATAGAATACCTTTATCACTAATAAAAGGGAACATTTCTTGTCCTTCTGTATTTATTTTATTTCCTAGGTTTTCAGGTTGACCCAAAGTACCATTGTCGTTAATGGCTACTTTGTAGATGTCAAACAATCCAAAACCTCCAGGCATATCAGATGCAAAATATAAGGTTTTTCCATCTTTGCTTACAGAAGGGTTTTTAACAGAATATTCTTTGTTGTTTATGGATAATGGTTGCACATTTACCCAAGACTCTCCATCTTTTGTGGCTTTAAATAAATACAGCAAACTTTTTTTGGTTTTTGCTTCTTTATTTTTTTCAAAATCTCCTTCAGCAAAACTTTCCCTGGAAAAGTACATGGTATTTCCATCTGGACTAAAAGAAACCAAGCCTTCATGGTATCTGGTGTTAATACCAGATACAGCTTGAGCTTCTATACCTTCAGCATCGCCACCAACAGCTACACGATAAATGTCTAAGAAAGGCTCTTCGTTCCATCCATAATCTCTTCTGGATTGATTTCTGGCTGAAGAGAAATAAATATTTCCATCTTTAACAGTTCCTCCAAAATCTGTATATTCTGAATTGAACTCAAGAGATTTGATATCATATAGTTTTTCTCCTTCCAAAATCCCAGGAATATAATCTGGATTTGCTTTAAAAGCTTTGGCTCTGTCGTCTTTAGGTTTAGCATCAGCAAATTTCTTCATCCATTTATTGGATTCATCATATTTTCCATTTGCTTTTAGCATTTGCGAGTATTTGTACATCATTTCTGGATCTTGATCAGATTCCAATGCTTTTGCATACCAGCGTTCAGCTTCTTGGGTACTGAAGATGTTATAATTGGCTTCAGCCAATTGGGCATAAACATAAGCATCTCCTTTGCCATCTTCAACCAGTTTGTTGTAAGCTTCAATGGCCTCTACAAATTCAAATTTATTAAAATGCTTATCGGCATTTTGTGTGTCTTTGTTTTGAGCAGTTAAACTTAAACTACTCATTAATATAAGTGTAAAAAATATGTTTAATTTTTTCATAATGTTTAGCTTAAGTAATTAGAAATAACGAGGTGAACGTGAAACTTTCTTTAACAGAGGAATATCAAAATTGATAAAAACCTCATGTGATGCAGAAGTAGCTATATCTAAGTCTGAAACAACACTATCGTAAGCATAACCAACTCTTAGGTTAGGTGTAATTAAGAAATTTACCATGGCACTAAAAGAGTCTTCCAAACGATATCCAACACCTACTTCAACTAAATCGTACATAAACACATTGGCATTGATGTCAAAACTAACAGGCGCATCAAAAGCCATTTTGAACATAGTATGTGGTTTTAATTTAAAATTTTCAGACAAACTGAACACATAACCTGCAGCTGCAAAGAGGTGTTGCGTTTCTGAACCAATTTTATAACCATTGGCATCTAAATGCACAGAGTTTAACATGTTTGGCATGGAAACAGATACGTAGTACTTGTTAGGTTGGTATAAATACACTCCAGCACCTATATTAGGGGTTACTTCGTTAACATCGCTTTGTAAAAATGGGTCGTCTGCGTCTATAACATCCAATCCAGTTAATCCAATATCGTGGAAAGTAGCACCAGCTTTAATACCAAAGGCTAATTTATGCTCACCACCCAAAGGCAAGGTATACGAGAAATCAGCATAAACGTTGTTCTCTTTTACAGGGCCTATTTCGTCTGTAATAAATGATAGTCCAATACCAACTCTTTTACCTACAGGTGCACTCACGTTAAAAGTGCCTGTGTTTGGTGAGCCGTCTAAACCAACCCATTGGCTTCTGTATAAAAGCCCAATGGCTACTCCGTCGTAGGACCCAGCATAAGCTGGGTTTACAACGTTCATATTATACATATACTGTGTGTATTGAGGGTCTTGTTGTGCCTGCATTTGTAATGCAAACAAGAATACGAGAATGATATATATTTTTTTCATTATTAAAATTTGGTTGTGTTAGTTTACTTTTCTCTATTAATATATAACCAAGCTGATTTTACTTCATTGCCTTCGTATTTCATGACATAGAAATACGTTCCAGTTGGTAATTCATCTCCATTATCAGATATTCCTTCAAATTCGTTAGAATAATTAGATTTACTGTAAACCTTAATACCATTTCTATTAAAGATTTCTAGGCTACTAACTTGATAGCCAGATAAATCAAATGTGTCATTTTTACCATCTTTATTAGGTGTAATAACTTGTTGAATGACGCAAGGATCTGTAGTAACAGTTTCTATACTGCTTACTGGACAAGGACCAGATGTAGTATATTCAATTGTGTATGTTGTACCAGAAGTAACATTTGTAACCTCTCCAGTTACTGGATCAATGGTAGCTCCATCTGTTGGTGTAGGGTTCAATGCAAAAGTACCATCTGCATCGCCATACACTTCAGAAACAATTTTTATAGTTGCACCATCACAAGTAGATGTTGCTGTAAAAGTAGCATCTTCTTCATCAGGAACTGTAACTGTTTGTGCCAGTGTCATAGGACAAATACCAGCAGTAGTATATTCTACTATATATTCCGTTCCAGGTACGCCATTGGTAATCTCGCCTGTAACAGAATCAATAGCGGCACCATCAGTAGCATTAAAGGTAAATGTTCCTCCAGTATCTCCTACTATAGTGGCTGTTGCACCTGTACAAGTTGCTGTTAATGTAAATGACGGATCATCATTTAAATCTGCAGAAATCATAAATTGGAAAGTGCTATAACATGTTGTTCCTAGTCCAACTGCATCAATATCTTCAACCCTTACATATATTATTTGTGGGTTTGTGACATTTGTATATGGTGAACTAAGAGCTGTTGATGTATCTCCAGCGTCAGCTTCAGCTTGTGATGCATAATAAGTTACCGAGTAATCTGTGCTCAATTCTCCGTTAAGGATAATTGCGGTTTGAGATTCTAAGTCGAATTCAGCAAATCCGTCATCATCACACACGACCATATCATTAGGTTGTACAGCAAATCCTGTATCATTAAATAGATTAATGGTTATGACTTCAGATTGTGAGTCACCATCACAGACATCACCACGAGCTACAACAAAATACTGTCCAGACTCAGTTGCTTGAAATGAAGGAACGGAAGTGGTAGTTTGGTAGAATCCATTCATATACCAATCATATTCATCTGCATATGGTGAGTCTGCAATGATGGTAACATTAGTTTCTCCACAAAAATCTATAGTATCAGGAGCAGTGACATCTATGCCTCCCACTTCTTCTATCACAACATCACAAACCACTTCACAATTGGTACCACCTGTTGGCCCACTGTCTTGACTAAAGGTGTATGTTCCTGCATCTTGAGAGTAATTGGTAATTAATATAATAAATATGTCTCCTGCTTGCACATTATTAAGTGTTACCGTTTCAGACGCTGTTGCAGAATAACTACAATCTGCTTCATTCTCAGGTAATAACTGGAAACATCCTCCATCTTGACTGTTAAAAGGCCCCCAGACAATAAAGTCAATATCAATTGGGTTGCCATTTAGATCTACTTGATCGAGAGAGAATTGGTAATCTCCTGGTAAATCAAATAAAATTGTATTCCACTGTGGGTCTGGTTGGGTAAATAAACAACCATAATCTAAATAATCTGGAGCTACTTGATCTCCAACCACACTTGGATAAGATAATCCAGCACATATTGGTAAGGCATCTAAACAGAATGTCGGACAAGATGAGGTAAAGGTAGGACTAATAATAGTACAATCGGTATTTTGCTCATTGATTAAACTCATGGTTATATCCTGATCTAAAGCAAACGGCCCAATTATATATGTGCCAACATCTGTAATTTGTTGATTTAAATTAGGGTCAACATTATTTGATATTAGTAAAGTGGTTGCATCTCCAACACTTGTTACATCAACTTCTACAAATACTTGGGAATTGTCACAATCTTCAGTCATAGTAAACGTCGCTTCAGGCAGTGTACAAGTTAGTTGTTGTATGTCTACAGTAAAATCTAAAGTCACACCCCAACTTCCATTGTAACAAGGATTAGGTGTAGCTTGTCCAAAATCGGCAGTACCTATTCTCATAATATGTTGTCCTAAAGGTGCCGTTGCTGGCATTGTAAACGACGCATTAAGTGTATTTGGATTACCAGTACCAGATTCTCCTGAGTATACTAATTCTGAAGGCTCGAAAACAAAGTTGTCATTAAAGTCTATCCAGATATGAGCATCGTATGTAATACCTGTTTCAAATGTAATTTGAACATTGGTTAGTATTCCTGCAAAAGCATTAACTGGTGTTGCTGTATGGTCTTCATAGGTAACATCACCAAAACTTGGAAAATCTGTAGTTACTATTTGTACGTTTCCTACACCGTTTCCATCGTTACTTGTTGGTACAGATTCACAATAGCCAGTAAAGAAAGTGCCAGCTCCAGCCCAATTACTTACACCATCTACAGAACCACAATCAGCTTGCACATAAAAATCGTAGTTCGTATTGGCTGTTAAACCAGATACTATATGTGGGTTTGATACTCCAGTTTCTGTTGGTGTTCCCGTTGGAGGTGTACCAGCAGGAACCACTTCAATGTTCCATAAGGTTTCACTTCCCGAACTTGTCCAGCTTAATTCTACAGATGTATATGATAATACGGTTGCATTTAAGTTAATTGGTTTAAAACAAGTTGGTGCTTCATCAAAACCAACATCGTCTATTAAAATATCATTGTAATAAGCTGTGCCAGGACTGTTTGTGCTTATGGTGAATCTTGCCTGTACAGGCCCTGTTATGGTGTATGTTGATAAATCTATAATGACATCGTTCCATCCACCAGAAGATCCTTGAAGCGAATAAACATTCGTCCAGTTTGCACCATCATTAAATTCAACATCAATGGTGTTATAAGTTCCATCATCGCTATTTTCACTAAAAATTGAAAACAATAATGCTGGTGTAGTAAGAGACGAGACATCCACTAATGGTGTAGTTAAAGTACTCACAGTATTAGCAGTTCCAGAACCATCTATCCATGCGTAGTTGGTGCCACCACCAACGGTATTATCTCCAGCATCAGCAGCATCGTAATCTGCACCTGTACTGTAAATCCAATCTTCATCCCCAGATTCTGTCCAACAGTTAGGTGTACTTGTATCATCAAATGGTTCTACAAAAGGAGCAACAAAAATATCACAAGCTGTAGTAAATGTAAAAGGTCCAGACCAAATACTTGTACCGTTATTACCACAATCAGCTTGTACATAAAAATCATAATCTGTTGCTGCCGTTAAACCAGAAACTGTATGCGGATTTGAAACGCCAGATTCTGTTGGTGTTCCGGTAGGGGTCGTGCCTGCTGGTACAACCTCTATGTTCCAAAGTGCAGTAGAACCAGATTGAATCCAGCTTAATTCAGCAGAGTTTGGTGTTTCGTTTGTAGCACTAAGCTGAGATGGTTCAGGACATGTTGGGATTGATCTTACCCATAAATTGTCAAAAAACACATCCACATCTTCAGGGTCGTTAACTGTGCCTTCAGAGGCCCAAACAGCAAACTGTACAATATCGCCGCTGTATGCCGTTAAATCGAATACATAATGACTTCCTGTAGGCGTAAACACAGAGGTGTTATCCCATGAAGCCAAAGCAGTCCAAGTAGCACCACTATCGGTAGACATTAAGAATTGTACTTGATCATCACTACCCAAACTACCTGCGACAGTTGTGCTTCCCCAATTTAAAACAGCAAAATCAAATTCTACCTGGAAAGGTACTCCTGTTAAATCTATTTGTGGTGAAAGAATCCAATCACTTTTACTTGCAGCATATAAATTAATTTTAAAAGCGCCCGTAGTACCATTGTTAAGATAGCCATCTGCGACCCAAGAGCCAGCACCTATGTTTTGTGGTCCTGTTGTTGGATCACCAGCATCTGCTTCATCCCAACAATCTGCTGGAATAACTGTAAAGTCTTCTAAATAATCTGGCACATAAACATCACATAAAGTTGTGAAAGATATAGGTCCAGCCCAAGCACTTACACCATTAGTTCCACAATCTGCTTGAACATAATATTGATAATCTGTTACAGCAGTTAAACCACTTGCAATATGAGGGTTAGAAACTCCTGTTTCAGTAGGTGTTCCAGTAGGAGTTGTGCCTGCTGGTACAATCTCAATGTTCCAAAGTGTTTCAGAGCCAGCAGCTGTCCAGCTTAATTGCGCAGTGGTAGCAGAAAGTACTGTAACAGCTGGACTAATTGGAGTGTAACAGGTAGGAGCTTCATCAAAACCAACATCGTCTAATAGGATATCGTTGTAAAATGCAGACCCTGTACTGTTTGTGTTTATGGTAAACCTTACTTGAACGGCGCCAGAAATACTATAAGTAGATAAGTCTATAACGATATTGCTCCAACCTCCTGAGGCACCTTGTAGGGTGTAAACATTGTACCAAGCTGTACCGTCATTAAACTCAGCAGTAATGGTATTATAAGTATTATCGTCACTATTTTCACTAAATACTGAAAAGAATAAGGCTGGGGATGCCAAAGTTGATACGTCTACTAATGGAGATGTTAAGGTACTTATGGTATTACCAGTTCCCGAACCATCTATCCATGCATAGTTTGTGCCTCCTCCAAAAGTGTTGTCTCCAGCATTACTTGCGTCGTAATCACCGTTTGTGTTATATAACCAGGCTTCATCACCAGTTTCTGTCCAACAATTTGGAGTGTTGGTTGCTGCAAATGCTTCAACAAATGGAGCAGAAAAAATATCACAGGCTGTAGTAAAAGTAATTGGACCGACCCAAGTACTAACGCCGTCTGTTGATCCACAATCGGCTTGTATGTAGAAATCATAATCTGTTGCTTGAGTCAAGCCTGAAACAGTATGAGGATTGGATACGCCTGTTTCTGTTGGTGTTCCGGTTGGAGCTGTTCCAGAAGGAACCACTTCAACATTCCATAAGGTCTCTGTGCCTCCAGGATTCCAACTTAAAGTTGCAGATACATTAGTTGCCATGTCAACCATTATATTGGTTGGTACAGGACAAGTTGGCTGTAAATTTAATGTCACTTCTATATTGGACCAATTTGCAGATGAACCACCAAAAGACTGATTCATAACTATGTCTAGAAACCCGTCTACAGAAGGGTCGTAAACATTGGTAAAAGAGCCTTCAAAAGTAAGTGTTGTATTTGCGCCACTGTTAGCTCCACCTGATGTAGCTGGATCTATAAGTACAGAACCAGCAGAGGTAATTACGGTTAAATCTGCTTCACTTGACCAAGCGTTGTTGGTGTCTACCCAATCAGCTGTAATAATAAAACTGTCGTAAAGCCCAGCAGTCACTCCTCCAGTATTTCCTGCATCATTAACATTAACCGTCACAGGTGTACCACTTGCAACAGCATATGGTCCTGCATCAATAGGGAATGAAAATTGAGAAAAAACTGAAAATGAAGTTAAAAAAGCAATACTAATGCATAGTAAAGATGTAATTTTTTTCATTTTTAATTAATAGGTTAGTTATTTAATATAAGCTCTTAATTAGTAATAGCTTAAGCATGATGTCCTTTATAGAATTACAAGAAAACTGGTTGTAATCCGGTAGATTCTAAAAACCTAAATTATAAAAAATCTTAGTCACAAGTCAATTAACATATACTTAATAGACGAACTGCCTTTTTATTCGGTGAATTGAGTTAATTTAACATAGAATTTGCAGTTTAACTTCATTAATAAATTATGGAGCAGGATTTGGTAAAACAGCGTGTATTTCTTCAATGGAGTTTAAGATGTCTTTATTTAAAGAAATATCTATACTTCCAATGTTTTCTTTTAGTTGTGTAAGATTTGTTGCGCCTATTATATTGCTGGTAACAAAAGGTTGCTGGCTTACAAAAGCCAATGCCATTTGTGCTAGGGAAAGGTTGTGTTCTTGAGCAATTTTAAGATATTTTTTAGTGGCTTCTGTGGATTTTTCTGAACTATATCTTGAAAATCTAGGAAATAGTTTTAATCTGGAATTATCTGATGCAGTGCCTTGAATATATTTTCCAGACAACACGCCAAACGCCATAGGTGAATACGCTAAAAGACCAATGTTTTCCCTGAGTGAGATTTCTGCCATATCACCTTCAAAAACCCTATTCAACAATGAATATGCATTTTGTATGGTTATCATTCTTGGCAAATTATTGGTTTTGGATTCTTCTAAATATCTCATGGTTCCCCAAGCTTTTTCATTGGAAATCCCAATATGACGAATTTTCCCTTCTTTAATGATGCCGTCTAAGGTATGTAATATGTCATTGAAATTATCTGTCCATGAGTCTTCTGGATTATGTTTGTAATCCCTAATGCCAAAAGTATTGGTCTGCCTTTCGGGCCAATGTAGTTGGTATAAATCTATATAATCTGTTTGTAACCGTTTTAAGCTCTTGTTTACAGCATCTTTTAAAGCATTTTGACTAAATCCGTTGGTTCTTATATGAGCTGTGTAATCTCCAGGGCCAGCAATTTTGGTAGCTAAAACAACCTTATCCCTATTTCCGGTCTTTTTAAACCAATTTCCAATAATTTGTTCTGTTCTGGAATAGGTTTCTGCTGTGGCAGGAACAGGATATAATTCGGCACAATCAAAAAAATTGATGCCTTTTTCTGTGGCTAAATCCATTTGTGCAAACCCTTCTTCCTGGGTGTTTTGATTTCCCCATGTCATGGTTCCTAAACAGAGTTTGCTTACTTTAATATTGGTATGGGGTAAGGTGGTGTATGTCATCTGTATGTTTTAAATTTCTTGGAATTAAAACGAATTTATAGAGCGATTAATGGATATTCCCAGTTGGACTGTTCAGCTTTTGCATGATTTTTTGTGAAGCTTCTATTTGTCCTTGATCTTTATATAACAAAGCTAAAAGATAAAGGTAATCTGGATTGTTTGCTTCCATTTTCAATGCTTTTTTAATGGTTTCTTCGCCTTCTTCAAATTTTTTATTTTGATAATAGTAGGTAGCAAGATTATAAAGGTATCTTGAGTTTGAGGGCTCCAAGACAATAGCCTTTTTCAAATCTTTTATGGCAATTGCGTGTTGCTCCAACTCAAAGTACAGTAGCGCTCTTAGATAATAAGCCCTTCCTAAATCTGGGCTTTTATCAATTAAAATATTTAATATATCCAAAGCCTCATCAGGTTTTCCATCAATGCTATAACAACTGGCTAAATTAGTGTACACAGGAATTAATAAACTGTCTTTTTTTAGAGCTATACGATAATGTTTAATGGCATTTTTTATATCGTTAGTTTGAAAATAGTAATCTCCCAACTGCATGCGTCCTGTTGAAAAATCGGCATTGCTGAAAAGCATCTCTTCCAATTCTGTTCTGGATTTGCTTATCCCACTAACATCTATGTTTGTTAAAGTGCTTAGGTCTAGATCCAATAATAATTGCGCAGCTCCAATTCGAACCAGTTTGGTAGTGTCGTTTGTGTGTTTTAGGGCAATGGCAGTTCTGTCCTCAAGACTTAAACCTCTAAATTTTTGTAATGCTGCAAACCTCACCATAGGGGAAGCATCGTTTAATCCTTTAATCAATGCGTTGTATTGCTTGGATTCGGTTATTTGTACATTGTCAATTACAGAGGCTCTTGCAATGGCTGGATAGTTTAAATCGTTAATAAAAACATCTAATGCATCTCGTTCTTTTTGGGAGAGTTTATTTTTAGCACTTACTAATAATGCATCTGAAAAATGAGCTTCTCTTTTGGCTCCATACCATTCTACCACTTTGTTGGCAGCCCAGGTGTTCGATTTATCTGCATGGCAAGTGTTACAGGCATTTGGTGTTCCATAAGTCACACTTTGGTCTGGTCTAGGCACTCTAAAACTATGGTCTCTTCTAAAATCAATTCCCATATAGGTAACTCCAGTCATATGACAATTGATACATTGTGCACCTTCAGAATTTTGAGGATGGAAATGATGCGATGGCTCATTGTAGTTCGGTTCATGACATTGCATGCATAAATTGTTGCCTACTTCCTTTAATTTTAGGGAATGGGCATCATGGCAATCGGTACAAGTAACATCATTATGATACATTTTACTTTGTAGGAAAGATCCATATACATAATCTTCTTCTAAAATCTGTCCATCACCATGATAAAATTCTTGTGATAGGTTTTGAAGTAGATATTGGTCTTCAAAATGAGTTCCAGGAACTAGGTTTTGAGTGAGTTTGGCACGTCTGGAATGACATGGAGCACACATATTCATTTGTGAAAATTGCGATTTTCCTGCAATAATATATTTGTTGTTATGAAGCGAATCCTGTATGTTTTTTGCCCAATTTACGTGTTTTTCTGCAGGACCATGACAGCTTTCGCAGCTTACATTTATTGAAGACCAAGTTGTGTTAAATCGGTCTTCATCTACATTGTAATTTTTTTTAAGATTTGTGGAATGGCATTCGGCGCACATGGTGTTCCAGTTTTGGGAACTTTGTGTCCAATGCATCCAATCATGAGGATCCAAAGTGTCTCCCGAATATTGATGATACCATTGATTTTTTTCTGCATCCCAAGTGACACGTAGCACTTGTTTTTTGCCCTTGTCAAAATCCACTAAGTATTGTTGCAAAGGTCTAACGCCAAAAGTGTAGCTTATTTTGTAATCCTTAACAGAACCGTCAACTTCGGTAATGTTAACCATGAAATCCGAATCTTTTTTGCTAAAGACATACTTTATGCCATCCAGGGTTATTTGCACATCATTAAAATTTCCCAGAACCGTTTTGTCTGTTGCTTCTTGCATGGCCAAATCATGATCGGAACCTGTCCAAGTCTCCAAAACGTTTTTATGGCAAGAGGCACATTGTTCATCTCCTACATAACCATCTTTGTGAACTGAAACAATGGCTTGAGTGTCAATATAGGTTTCTTTTTTTGAACTGTTAGAACATGATACAAAAAGTAAAATTATAACAACCAAAAAAAGATGTTTCATAAAAAAACTAAAAAGTTAATATCCTATATAAGGCTGCAATTTAAAAATAACTAATTAAAAAAACGCGATTCTTTGGAAATCGCGTTTAAAAAATTAAATATCGTTAAGCAATTTGGTCAATTCATCCAGTTTTGGAGTTAAAACCACTTCAATACGTCTGTTTTTTGCTTTGCCTTCAGAGGTTTCATTTGAGGCAATAGGTGCATACTCACCACGTCCTGCTGCAGTTAGGTTTTCTGGTTTTATATTAGGGTTTTCCCTTAAAATTTCAACAATGGCAGTGGCACGTTTGGTTGATAAATCCCAATTTCCTTTTAAGGTGCCATTTCCGGAATAAGGCACATTGTCTGTATGGCCTTCAATTAAAACATTGATGTCTGGATTGTCTGCCAGTACGCTTCCCAGTTGTTTTACGGCCTTTTTTCCTTCAATACCAACAGCCCAACTTCCAGATTCAAACAATAATTTGTTTTCCATAGACACATAAACCTTTCCATCACGCTGAACAACGGTTAGACCTTTTCCTTCAAAATCCACCAAAGCTCTGGAAATGGCATTTTTTAATTCGGTCATGGCTGCATCTTTGGCTGCAATTAGGCTTTCTAATTCTGCTACACGATTGGAACGGGCTTCCAACTCTTTTTTCAAAGTTTCCAGTCTGGCATTTTCGGTTTCAAGGGCTTGTTCTTTGGCTTCCAATTGGGCTAACAACTCTCTGTTTTTTTGAACATTCTCTGCTATGGCAGAGGAGCTGTTTTTTTCCAGAGCATCATAAGATGCTTTTAAGTTTTCCAGGTTTGCTTTGGTAGCCTTGTAATCGACTTGAAGCTTGTCTCGTTCTGCAATGGCTTCTTCATAAGCTTTTTGCAACTGGTCCAATTCGTTTTGTGCAGCATTTTTAGCACTCAATAAATTTTCATTGTCGGTTTTTAGCTCCCTGTTTTCCTCTTTTAATGTGGCATATTTGTTTTCCAAGTCTTTATAGACCTTTGGAGAGACGCAAGAACTTGCCAACACTGTGGAAAAAGCTACAATTAAGATTCTATTTTTCATGTTTAATATTTGGGTTGTTTTTGTTAAAGCTTTAAGATGTTTTGTTGGTTTCTATTTCTACCAAAATAGGACAATGATCGCTATGTACAGCATCTGTAAGTATAACGGCTCTTTTTATCTTTTCTTGTAGAGGTTTGGAGACCATGGTATAATCAATACGCCATCCCTTGTTATTGGCTCTGGCATTGGCACGATAGCTCCACCAACTATATTCTTGTTTTTCAGGATGTAAAAATCGGTAGGCATCTATAAAGTCGTTGTCTATAAATTCTCCAATCCATGCGCGTTCTTCTGGTAAAAATCCAGAAACACCTTTCATTTTAGGATTATGGATGTCTATCTCTTCATGACAAATATTATAATCTCCACAAATAACCAAATTAGGAATGTCTTCTTTTAACTTGTTCACATAGTTTTGAAACATGTCCATATAATCAAATTTGTGTTGCAGTCGTGCATCATTGGTACCGGAAGGTAAATACAGGCTCATAACAGAAAGGTCATTAAAATCTGCACGAAGGTTTCTACCTTCAAGGTCCATAGATTCGATTCCTGTGCCAAATTCTACGTGATTGGGTTTTATTTTGGATAAAATGGCTACGCCACTATAACCTTTTTTTTGGGCACTAAACCAATAGTGATAGGTGTAACCTGCTTCTTCAAAAACGTTTACATCCAATTGGTCTTCCATGGCCTTTATTTCCTGTAAACAAATAACATCTGGATTTGCTGCTTTTAACCATTCTATAAATCCTTTATTTAATGCAGCTCTAATGCCATTCACATTATAAGAAATAATTTTCATATCTGTTTTTTTAATTTTTTTAATGTTGTGTAATAAAACAATTATCCCTCCTTATTAAATTAGGTGAGTTAATTTCAGCTAAAATAAATAATGCTTTACATTTACACTATTAAAATAATCCTAATTATTAAATAGTATTTAAAACGATTTAACAAAAGCTATCAACAAAATAATTTTATTGATATGCAGTTTAGTACTTCATGAAGTTTACACTTTCAATTTTATGCTTGCTTATTGGGTTTTTGGTTTCTGCTCAAGACCTGGATTCCAACTATAGAACTAAAACAGTTGCTGTAAGGGATTCAATTGCCATAGATAGTGTAAGCATTAATTCCAATTTTCTAACAATTAAAACAAAGGACAGTTCCTTTGTGGACGTCTCTTACTATTCTGTAGATTATAAAAGAGCCATTATTACCTTCCATAAGCCCATAGATGCCGATTCTGTTATAGTGAATTATTTAAAGTATCCAGAATATTTAACCAGAACCTATAGGCAAATAAGCGATAGCGTGATTGTTGAAAATACTGGAAACCTGGCCAGGCTTTACAAGCTTTCACAACCAAGTGAAAAACAAAATTACACTCCCTTTGATGGGTTGTCTACTTCTGGAAGCATCTCAAGAGGTGTGGTTATTGGCAACAATCAAAACTCTGTGTTGAATAGTGAATTGGACCTTCAAATAACAGGGAAATTAAGTGAAAAAGTGTCTTTAAGGGCTTCCATTCAAGATGCCAACGTGCCTTTGCAGGAAAGTGGTTATTCGCAACGCTTGGATGAATTTGATCAGGTATTTATTGAACTTTTTAGTGATTATTGGAAAATTCGCGCTGGCGATATAGACCTTACAAACCCAACTTCCTATTTTGCCAATTTTAGTAAGCGTGTTCAAGGACTTTCTGTAGGAGCTATCTTAGATCACCCAGAATCACAAACCAACATATTTGCCTCTGGAGCTTTGGTAAGGGGGCAGTTTACCACCAGTCAGTTTACTGCTGAAGAAGGCAACCAAGGCCCTTATAAATTGAAAGGTCCAAACCAGGAATTATATGTTTTAATAGTATCTGGAAGTGAAACGGTTTATGTAAATGGAATTGCTTTGGAACGAGGTGAATACAACGATTATGTTATAGATTACAATGCAGGTGAAATTATTTTCAATTCCACGTTTCCTGTTACTTCCGAAATGCGTGTCACTGTAGATTACCAATATAGCGAGCGCAACTATTCGCGTTTGGTTGTTTTTGGTGGAGGAAGATATGAAAGTGACAACCTAAACCTTGGTGTGTCCATATACAGCGAAAACGATTCCAAAAACAATCCCTTGCAGCAAAACCTCTCTGCAGAGCAAATTGAAATTTTAGCAGAGGCAGGAGACGATAGAACTCAAATGGTTGCGCCTTCCATAACGCCGGAAACTTATAATGAAAATAGGATTTTATACAAAAAAGAAATCATTAATGGAGTGGAAGCTTTAGTGTTTTCCAACAATCCAGACGATGAATTGTTCAGTGCACGCTTTACCTTGGTTGGAGATAATCAAGGAAATTACGTAATAAGCAGTGTTGATGCCATAAGTACTATTTTTGAATACGTAGAACCCATTGCTGGTGTACCACAGGGAAATTACGAACCCATCATTCAGTTGGTTGCTCCCACAAAACTTCAAATGGCCATAGTAAATGGAGAGTACAAGCCTACAGAAAAAACAGCCATAAATTTTGAAATTGCAGGAAGTAAAAACGATTTAAATCTTTTTTCCAATCTAGACGATGGAAACAACGATGGCTTTGCAGGAAAATTAAAAGTCAACCAAACACTTATAAAAAGAGATAGCTTGTGGAATTTGGAAGCTTTTGCAGATGTTGATTATATCCAAGAGAATTTTCGCTCTATACAGCGTATCTATAATGCCGAATTCAATCGGGATTGGAATTTAGGAGCCCCAACAAGTACCACAACGCAAACCAGTTTAGGAACGCAAACCTTTATTAAAACTGGCGCTCAAGCTTTTCATCACACCAAAGGGTTAGCACGTTATGAGTTTGAATATTTAAACTATTCAAAAAATTTTAATGGAAACAGGCATATTGTTTCAGCCAATTTAAGCCTTAACAATTGGCATATTGCAACAAGCTCCAGTATGTTGAATACTACTTCAACCACAACCAATTCAACGTTTTTTAGAACCTATAATGTGTTAACCTACAGTTTTGGTAGAGCTTGGGCAGGAACCAGGTTGGCTATGGAAGACAACCAGCAAAAAGAAAACGACACAGATGTTTACACAGCTTTAAGTCAGAAGTTCAAGTCCTATGAAGTGTTTACTGGAGTTGGGGACAGCACCAAAGTGTTTGCCGAAATTGGCTACAAATATCGTGTAAATGATAGTTTAAAAAACAATCTCTTGCAAAAGGTAAACAGTTCCAATACCTATTATTTAGACTCTAAAATAATTCAAAACGAAAAAACAAATTTATCACTTTACGCAAATTATAGAGTTTTAAAAAACACAGACCAAAGTCTTGAAGACGAACGTTCCCTAAATTCAAGAATTCAATTTAGTCAACGTTTTTTTAAGCAATTTTTTCTTTGGAACACGGTTTACGAAACCAATTCCGGAACCTTGCCACAACAGGAGTTTACCTTTGTTGAAGTGGAGCCAGGACAAGGAAATTACACGTGGATAGACTACAACAACAATGGCATTCAGGAGCTGGAGGAATTTGAAATAGCCCAATTTCAAGATCAAGGAAAGTACATTCGGGTGTTGCTGCCCAATCAGGTATTTATAAAAACACATCAAAACAGGCTTAGTCAAACCTTAACCATCAACCCACAACAATGGTCCACAGAAGTTAGTGGTGTTAAAAAAGTGTTGTCTTACTTTTACAACCAAACATCCTATTTGGTAGATAGCAAGAGTAAGCGCGAAGGCAGTAAAATAAATTTAAATCCGTTTTATCGCGATCCAGAAAACGAATTGGGGCTTCAGTTGAATTTCAGGAACATCTTGTTTTTTAATAGAGGCAAACAACATTATACAACCTCATATACTTTTTTAAAAAACGATTCCAAAAACAATCTCACCATTGGTTTTATTGAAAATTCCTTAATAAGTCACGCCTTGCTTTTCAATCATAAATTTGCCACCAGCTGGTTGATTAATTTTCAAACCAGTTGGAACACAAATAAAAGCATTAGTGAGAATTTTGCCAGTAAAAATTATGAAATAGATGAAGGGAACATCAATCCTAAACTGTCTTATCTGTTAAATGACAATGTGCGATTCGATGTTTTTTATCAATATACAGATAAGCACAATACCATTGGCAGTCAGGAGACTTTAAAACAGCAAAAATATGGTGCGTCCTTTTCGTTTGCAAATTTCCAAAGCATGTCTGTTATTGGGGAGTTCAATTATTTTGACAATAATTTTACAGGAAGTGCAAACACACCTGTAGCCTATCAAATGATGGAGGGGTTGCAACCTGGTAAAAATTATACTTGGAGTTTGTTGGCCCAGAAGAAAATCACCAAGTTTTTGGACCTAAACCTTAATTATCTGGGGAGAAAGAGTGAAACCAGTAAGGTGATTCACACAGGAACCATTCAGTTAAAGGCTTACTTTTAAACATGTAACATTTGTTACCTTAAACGTGTTTATTTTTTATACCTTTGCATAGGTATGAATAAACTTGTGGCCATAACATATGCTGTTTTAATTCTAATGCAGGGTTTTAACTTTAGTTTTGAAGATGTTTCAAAACTAAATGCCTTGATTGAACATGCCAAGTACCATCAGGAAACCTATGGCGATTCTTTTTTGGAATTTTTGGCTGAACATTATGGCGATACCAAATTTCAGCATGAAAACGAGCACGATGGTCATGAAGAACTACCGTTTAAGCACCATCAAACCTGTTCCCATAACAGTATAACCTTTACGGTGCCAACTTTAAATTTCACTTTGGAATATCAACCTTTTGTTGAAATCCCATTCAATTTCTTTTACAAAGAATCTACTTCTTTATTCGAAAAACCTTCTGTTTTTCAACCTCCTAGATTAGCATAATACCTTCGTGATTTTTATCAATTATTATTAAGCTATTTCATAATAGCTTACCACTTTTCACATCCAGATTATGTTAGAGAACATCATTAAATTTAGTTTAAAGAATAAACTTATTATTCTACTTTTTATGGCTTTTGTAGTTGGTTTTGGAATTTTTTCCTTAAGCCAAATCCCTATTGGAGCCGTTCCAGATATTACCAATAACCAAGTACAGGTTATTACTACCTCCAGAAATTTATCCACACAAGATGTAGAGCAATTTATTACTTATCCAGTGGAACTGGAAATGGCCAATTTACCCGGAGTGGTGGAAATCCGTTCCGTTTCAAAATTTGGGCTATCTGTTGTCACCATTGTTTTTGAAGATGCTTTGGGTACCTATTTGCCAAGGCAACTTATTGCAGAAAAAATAAAATCGGCTTCCGAGAAAATCCCAGAAGGTTTCGGATCTCCAGAAATGGGGCCAATTACCACTGGATTGGGAGAAATTTACCAATATATTTTAGATGTTAAGCCAGAATACAAAGACAACTATTCCATAACCGATTTAAGAACCATTCAAGATTGGATTGTAAAACGTCAATTGTCTGGAATCCCAGGTGTGGTTGAAGTAAATACTTGGGGAGGTTTTTTAAAACAATATGAAGTGGCCATCAACCCTCAAAAACTAAATGCCATGAATATTTCGGTTTCAGAAATATATGATGCTTTAGAAAAAAACAACAGTGTTGCAGGTGGTGGTTATATTGAGAAAACCAATCAAGCATTTTTTATTAGAGGAGAAGGCTTGGTGGCCTCACTGGAAGATATTGGCAATATTGTGGTTAAAAACGATGGTGTTCCAATTTACATCAAAGACATTGCAAAAGTTGGTTTTGGTAGTGCCACACGTTTTGGAGCTATTACCGGAAATGGTGAAGGCGAAAAAGTTTTGGGTCAGATTATGATGCTTAAGGATGGCAATTCCAGTAAAATTATAAACGATGTTAAAGAACGCGTAGATGCCATACAGCACTCACTGCCAGAAGGTGTTTACATCAATGGCTTTTTGGAAAGAACCGAACTGATAAACAAAACCACCTTTACAGTTGCCGAAAACTTAATTTTAGGTTCCCTTATTGTTATTTTTGTAGTGGTTTTGCTCTTGGGAAACTGGCGTTCAGGCTTGGTTGTGGCTTCAGTTATTCCATTGAGTTTATTGTTTGCCATTTCCATGATGAATCTCTTTGGTGTTGATGCCAATTTAATGAGTCTTGGAGCCATAGATTTTGGGATTATCATTGATGGAGCTGTCATTATTGTAGAGTTTATTGCTTTCCAAATAACAGCACAAACAGCTAAAATTAAATCTCTTTCCAGAAAAGATCAGCAAGCAGATATTGATGCCATTACTTTAAAAAGTTCATCCAGAATGATGAATTCTGCCATTTTCGGGCAGCTTATCATTTTAATTGTATTTATCCCTATCTTATCATTGAGTGGCATTGAAGGAAAAATGTTTAAACCTATGGCCATGACCTTCAGTTTTGCTTTGGTTGGAGCCATGATTTTCTGTTTAACATATGTGCCAGTCATTTCTTCTTTGGTATTAAAACCACAGGTTCAAAGCGACAAGAACATATCCGTAAGATTAATGAATGTTTTAAAAAAGGCTTATAAACCAATTATAAATTGGGCTTTATTGAATAAAAGACTGGTAATTTCCTTTTCAGTCATTTTGTTGGTAAGTAGCATCTGGATTTTCAACAGAATGGGAGGCGAATTTGTGCCTACTTTAGATGAAGGCGATTTCGTGATCCAACCGGTTTTAAAAACAGGGACCTCTTTAAGTAAAACCATAGAAATCACCACCAGGATAGAACAGATTTTACTTGATAATTTTCCAGAGGTGGAACAGGTTGTGAGTAGAATTGGTGCAGCCGAAGTGCCAACAGATCCCATGTCCATGGAAGAAAGTGATGTGATTATTAAACTGAAACCCAAAAAAGAATGGGTGTCTGCTTCCAGTAAAGACGCATTGGCAGACAAGTTTAAGGAGGCACTTTCTGTAATTCCAGAAATGGAAGTGGAATTTACACAACCTATTGAAATGCGTTTTAACGAGTTGGTTACTGGAGTTAGGGCAGATGTGGCCATTAAAATCTTTGGGGAAGATTTAACAATCCTATCCAATAAAGCCAATGAGATCAAAACCCTAATTGAAGATGTGGAAGGTGCATCGGATATTATTGTTGAAAAGGTTGAAGGCTTACCTCAAATGAGTGTTAAATTCAACCGAAGCAAAATAGCCAGATATGGCTTGAATATTTCCGATTTAAACCAACTAATTTCCATGGGGTTTGCTGGTGGAACAGTGGGTTCTGTCTTTGAAGGTGAAAAACGTTTCGATTTAGTGATCCGCTTGGACAAAAGCCAAAGAAAAAACCTAGAAAGCCTAAAAAACCTTTATGTAGATACTCCTAACGGTTCTAAAATACCATTAAGTGAATTGGCAGACATTACTTACACAACAGGTCCTGCAAAAATTTCAAGGGACGATACCAAACGTCGTATAGTGGTTGGTATTAACGTTAGGAACAGAGACCTGCAATCTGTTGTGGACGATGTACAACAAATCATTAATAATCAGTTAGATCTGCCAACAGGTTACAGCATTACCTATGGAGGGCAATTTGAAAACCTACAAAGTGCCAAAGCGCGTTTGTTGATAGCCGTTCCTATAGCCTTGGTGCTCATATTCATCTTGCTTTATTTTGCTTTTCATTCGGTGAAAGATGCGTTAATGATTTATACAGCCATTCCTCTTTCGGCAGTTGGTGGTATCCTGCTATTGTGGTTTAGGGATTTGCCTTTTAGTATCTCTGCAGGTGTTGGTTTTATAGCCTTGTTTGGAATAGCGGTTTTAAATGGTATTGTGCTTATTGAACACTTTAAAGAACTTAAGGAACAAGGCATCAAAAATATTGAAGAGCGTATAAAACGTGGTACAAGCGAGCGATTACGTCCTGTTTTGTTAACTGCTGCAGCTGCTGCACTTGGGTTTTTGCCTATGGCAATTTCAACCAATGCTGGAGCTGAGGTACAACGTCCCTTGGCAACAGTTGTTATTGGAGGCTTGGTTAGTGCCACTATTTTAACCCTCGTGGTACTTCCTGTTATTTATGCTTGGGTAGAACAAAAAAAAGATCTTAAAATGAACAAAAATAGTGTTACGCTTATCTTGATATTGTTTCTTTCATTTCAAATGAAAGCACAACAACAACCTTTAACCATTGAGGAAACTTTAAGTTTGGCCATAGAAAACAACTCAGGTTTAAAAGCGGCTTCCTTAAAAGTTGACGAAGCCTATGCTTTGGTGGAAAGTGCCTTTAGTTTTGATAAAACGGCCTTGTTTTATAACTACGATGAAAGTAATTTGGCTGCAAATAACGAGCCTTTAAAGGTGTTTGGCATTTCGCAGGACTTTAAGTTCCCAACGGTTTATTTTGCCGATAAAAAAGTGAATAAAACACAATATCAATTGCAGGAATCGCAATACAGCATTCAATTGCAATATTTAAAACGCGATGTGTACTCTAAATACTATCAATTACGATATGCAAAAAACAAAGCGCAAACGTATCGGTTTTTGGATAGTTTATATCAAAATTTTGCTGTGTCTGCCAAACGCAGGTTTGAACTTGGAGAAACCAATTATCTGGAACTGATTACAGCTCAATCCAAACAAAAACAACTGGAAACGTTATACAATCAAGCTTTACAGGACATTGTTTTGGCCAACGAACAGTTAAAAAAAGTGGTGCAAACAGATAGTTTGCACATAGCGAACCAACCTCTGGAAAAATTGCCATTGGAAAAAGTAACCATGACAGACAATTTGGGGTTACAGACTTTTGAGCTTTCCAAAGCGTACTACAAAGCATTGAACCAAAAAGAAAAGCAAAGTCTTTTACCAGATTTAAATGTGGAATATTTCCAAGGAACCAACAGTGGGATTAACAGAAACCTGGTAGGTTATACCTTTGGCATAAAAATCCCTTTGTTTTTTAGTGGCAATGCTTCAAAAATAAAAGCTTCTAAAATAGCTCAAGAAGTGGCAGAAGAACAACAAGTGGACTATCAGGTGAAATTGGAAGCAGAATACCAATCTTTATTGGCACAACTGAATCAATACGAAGAAGCCATAAATTATTACGAAACCCAAGGGAAAACCCTTTCAGAAGAAATTATTAAAACAGCTGAACGCACCTTTAAAGAAGGCGAAATAGATTTCTTTCAGTATATACAAAGTATTGAAACAGCCAAAGATATTGAACTCACATATCTGGATAATTTAAATACTTACAATCAAACAATTATTGCTATCAATTATTTAATTTTATAAAAATGAAAAACCTATATATCGTATTGTTTTCACTGGTTTTAGTAGCTTGTGGAAATTCAGAAAAAAACAATAAAGCTATTGAAGAAGTTCATGCAGATTCTAATGAAATGCTTGTTACCAAACAACAGTTTGAAGGTGAGCAAATGGCCTTTGGCACTGTTTCAGAACAAGTGTTCTCTGAAACCGTTAAGGCCAATGGCATGATAGATGTCCCTCCACACAACAGGTCCAGTGTGGCCACTTTTATAGGAGGTTATGTTACAAAAACACCCTTATTGATTGGAGACAGAGTAAAAAAAGGGCAGTTGTTGGTTACCTTGGAAAATCCGGAATATGTAGAAATTCAGCAAAACTATTTAGAAGTGGCAGAGCAGTTAAGCTATTTAAAATCTGAGTTTAACAGACAAGAAACCTTATATAACGAAAATATTACTTCTCAAAAAAACTTCCTAAAAGCCGAAAGCGCTTATAAAAGCAATTTGGCGCTTTACAATGGGTTGCGAAAAAAGTTGCAGATGATGAACCTAAACCCAACTTTGGTAGAGCAAGGGCAAATAAGTTCCACCATTAATCTGTATGCTCCCATTGCAGGAAATGTTACCAAAGTCACGGTAAGTAACGGTAGCTATGTGTCACCTTCAGATACCATTATGGAAATTGTGGATACAGATCACATTCATTTAGAGCTTTCCGTTTTTGAAAAAGATATTTTAAAAATCAAAAAAGGCCAAGACATTTTGTTTACAATCCCTGAAGCAACAGATACTATTTTTAAAGCCGATGTACATTTGGTTGGTACAACCATAGACGAAACAAACAGACGTGTTAAAATCCATGGTCATATTGATGAAGGTCAGGCTCAGTTTGTGGTTGGGATGTTTGCAGAAGCCAATATTGTAATTAGCAATGTCAATCGTATGGCTTTGCCAAAAGAAGCCCTTATTGAAGCAGAAACTAATTTTTTTGTGTTAGTTTTAAAGAATGAAACAGCAAACGAATATCAGTTGGAAAAAATAAAAGTTGTTAAAGGTTTGGAAACCGAAGATTTTGTTGAAATTTTAAATTCAGAAGATTTAAAAAACAAACGTATTTTAACCACAGGCACATATATGTTGCTTAATGAAGGAGGTGGAGGTCACGACCATTAAAAAATGATTTATGGATAAACACAAAGAACAGGCTCACATACATGCTCATGGTGGTATTTTTGGAAAAAAAACAGAATTGTATTTTTCCTTGCTATGTGGTTTTTTTCTCTTATTGGGCTTTATTTTACAAAAAACTCATGTAGATCCTGATTGGGTTTCCTTGGTGGCATACATTATCTCTTACTTTTTTGGTGGCTATTTTATTTCCATTGAAGCCACAAAGAAAATATCCAAAGGAGGTTTCGATATAGATTTTCTTATGATTGCTGCTGCTATTGGTGCAGCCTATATTGGCAGTTGGGCAGAAGGAGCACTGCTGTTGTTTTTATTCAGTTTGGGTCATGCCCTGGAAAGCTATGCCATGAACAAGGCTACCAAATCCATAGAAGCCTTAAGCGATTTATCGCCTAAAATGGCTTTGGTTAAAAAGGATGGCAAACTTGTAGAAACCCCTATCGAAGACCTAAAAATCAACGACATAATTGTTGTAAGACCTCATACAAAAATTGCAGCAGATGGCGTGATTGTAACCGGAAACAGCAGCATCAACCAAGCACCTATTACTGGAGAAAGCATGCCAGTTGACAAAACGGCAATTGCAACTACAGATCAATTACCGGATTTTAAGGACATAGATAAAAATCATATTGCATTTACAGGAACCATAAATGGCGATGGCCATATCGAGGTTTTGGTTTTAAAGCTCAGTTCAGACTCTACAGTTGCCAGATTAATAAAAATGGTAAGTGAAGTAGAGACCCAGAAATCCCCAACCCAACGTCTCACAAAAAAATTCGAGAAAATTTATGTGCCTATAGTTTTAATATTGGTGATCACACTTTGTTTTGCTTATGTAATAATAGACGAAACATTTTCAGAAAGCTTGTATCGTGCCATAACTGTTTTGGTAGCAGCTAGTCCTTGTGCTTTAGCTATTTCTACGCCAAGCGCTGTATTAAGTGGGATTGCAAGAGCTGCTCAAAAAGGGGTTTTAATAAAAGGAGGGAAAGCTTTAGAGGACTTAGGGACCATTTCTACCATAGCCTTCGATAAAACAGGAACACTCACCGAAGGAAAGCCAAAGTTAACCCATGTAATCCCTATTAACGATTTTAATGAAACCAACTTTTTACAATTGGTATTAGAGGTAGAAAGCTTAAGCAATCATCCACTGGCAAAAGCTATTTCTAAAGACATCAAAGAGCAATACCAATTGGATTATTTAGGAAAGGCTTCCAACATAAATGCCATTCAAGGAAAAGGCATAGAGGCCATGTATAAGCACCAAAAAGTTCTTATAGGAAACGGCAAACTCATGATGGATGAAGGCATTGCTGTGTCAGACACGATAGCCACAGAAATGAACGATTTGCTTAAGCAAGGACATACAGTTATGCTGGTAGCTTATAACCAAAGCATTGCTGGACTAATAAGTGTGATGGATGTGCCAAGAAAAACAGCCGTAAGTACTTTAAAACGTTTAAAAGAGATTGGTATCAAACGTATGATCATGCTTACTGGAGATCATCAAAATGTTGGAGATACCATAGCAAAACAAATAGGTTTAACAGAAGCTAAAGGGAATCTGTTGCCAGAAGATAAGGTGGATGCCATAAAAAAACTGCTTCAAGAAGACAAAAAAATAGCCATGGTTGGAGATGGTGTTAACGATGCTCCTGCTATGGCCTTAAGTACTGTAAGTGTTGCCATGGGAGCAGCTGGAAGCGATGTGGCTTTAGAAACTGCCGATGTTGCTTTAATGTCCGATAAAATTGAAATGCTCCCTTTTGTAATTGGATTGAGTAGGGAATCCAAACGTATTATCAAACAAAATATTTTTATTAGTTTGGGAGTGGTTGCCTTGTTGGTTCCAGTAACCATTTTAGGACTTACCAACATAGGTCTGGCAGTACTTTTTCATGAAGGTTCCACCATTGTGGTGGTAATAAATGCCTTAAGATTGTTGCGTTTTAAAATGGATTAGGATGGAATAACCTGGTCTTTCAGGAGTTATTTACATACTATTTAGTTGTTGTAAACCCTAATAATGTCTCCAAGAACTTCAACATAATAACGTTTTAAGGCATACTGCCCTGTAGTACCGGGTTGAATGTTTCCACTTAATATATCATAATTATTGCCATCATCACAATTACAGGTAGCAATTACATCTTCAACCGATAGCGTGGAACATTCGCTTAGGGGATGGTTTGGGTCGCTTAACTCAAAAGCACTATAATTTGTGCCACCAGCAAAATAGATCACCACACCATTAATCCCATAATTGTTGTTTAACACCACATGGTTATTGGCGTACTTTAACTGGCTGTATTGAGGTAAGTTGGTGTTTACCAAATTTCCAGTATCAAAAGTTACATTGGGTATATATTGGTTGTTGTTATCGTTATCGTCACTTTTGCTACAGGATACAATAATTAAAGCCAATAAAATAAGATATAAAATGCGATTCATTTTTAGTTAAATTTTCGCTTACAATTTACAACAAAAAGTAAACACAGTTAAATATTTTGTATATTTGTATATCAATCTCGTATTTGCGAGATTTTTTGCGTTATTCCCGAACGATTTCTTCTAGTATGTTGGAATGTGTTTCGGGATATTTATAATATATAAACGATGAAGTTATGAGTAAAGTATCTTATTACACGGAAGAAGGTTTAAAAAAATTAAGGGAAGAATTAAAACAACTAAAAGATATAGAGCGTCCTAAAGCCTCACAAGCCATTGCTGAGGCTAGAGACAAAGGCGATTTAAGTGAAAATGCCGAGTACGATGCAGCTAAGGAGGCTCAAGGCATGTTGGAAATGAAAATTTCCAAACTGGAAGAAGCTTTGGCTGGAGCTCGAGTGATAGACGAATCGCAATTGGACAACTCCAAGGTTTTGGTCCTTTCTAAAGTGAAAATTAAAAACCAAACCAATGGTATGGAAATGGAATATACGCTTGTGGCCGATGGGGAAGCCGATTTGGCCTCAGGAAAAATTTCTGTAAACTCCCCTATTGGAAAAGGATTGTTGGGAAAATCTGTTGGTGAAGTTGCTGAAATACAAGTGCCTAATGGCGTTATGAAATTTGACATCTTGGAAATTTCCAGATAAGCAATTCCTGCTTTTTTCTTTTTTTAATTCAGAAAAGCAGGAATCTTTTTATATTTACTTAAATACTTGAAACATCATGGCATCAATCTTTTCTAAAATAATTTCTGGAGAAATTCCTTCTTATAAAATTGCGGAAACTGACGACTTTTTAGCTTTTTTGGATATCAATCCAAATGCTAAAGGGCATACCTTATGCATCCCTAAAAAAGAAGTGAATAAAATTTTCGATCTGGATGAAACAGCCTATTTAAATTTAATGGCATTTTCAAGAAAAGTTGCAATTGCCATAGAAAAAGCCATTCCTTGCAAACGAGTTGGCATGTCTGTGGTAGGTTTGGAGGTGCCTCATGTACACGTACATTTAATTCCTTTAAACTCTATGGAAGACATCAGGTTCTTGAACAAAGCTAGCTTAACTCCAGAAGATTTTCAAGATACTGTTAAAACCATTAAAGCTTATTTATAGGTTTGGTAAAAAAACAATCCCTAAAACCACCAATACAAAAACAATTAGGCTAATTAGTAACAGCCAAGCACTTTTCTTTAATTTATAAGATGGATTTTTGGGTGTAAATGCTTTTTGATGATAGGCAACTACACGTTCTATATCTTCGGTCCAACGAACTGGATAAATGGTGGTTTGGCATGTGTGGCACTCCAATTGGTTAGAGGTGTCTTTAGTTATGGACTTATATAATCTGGACTCCACAAATTTTTGCTTAAAAGTTAAATGCAGTCCATTGGTATTGTAACATTCCGGACAGTTGTTATTTAAGGCCACTTCCTTAATTGTAATAAACTTCTCTTCCATAATTTAAATAGATTTCAATGAAATTTGCATGGTGGTTCCATTGTCAATTTCAGAATGGATAACCCTAATCTTACCACCATGAAACTCTTCTATAATTCGTTTGGCTAACGATAACCCTAAGCCCCAACCACGTTTTTTGGTGGTGTAACCAGGCTCAAAAATAGCTTGAAACTGGTTTTTGGAAAGCCCTTTTCCAGTATCACTTACATTAATTTTTACGGTGTCTTCCAACTGAGAAATTTCAATGGTTAATTTACCTTTACCTCTCATGGCATCAATGGCATTTTTTACCAAATTTTCAATGGTCCAACTATAAAGTTGTTTATTTAAATTTACATAAATTTCTTCAGAAGGTGTAATTAATTCAAAATCAATAAGTTTAGAGCTTCTGGCTTTTAGATAGTCATAAGAGTCTACAGTTTCTTTTACTATATCTGCTTTTTCCAATGTTGGTAACGATCCAATTTTGCTAAAACGTTCGGTAATAGTTTGAAGTCTAGTAATGTCTTTTTCAATCTCTTCAATATATTCTGGATTCACATGTTCAGATTTTAATATTTCTGTCCAGCCTATTAAAGAAGATAAAGGCGTTCCTATTTGATGGGCTGTTTCTTTGGCCATTCCAGACCATAGTTTGTTTTGTGTGGCAATTTTAGAACTCCTATAAAAGAAATAAACCACTGCTCCAAATAAAATTATAATGAGCAATAAGGCCAGAGGATAGTATTTTAACTTGTTCAGCACTTCAGAATTGCCATAATACAAAGTGCCATAAATAACCGTTTGCTTGGTAATGTTGTCCTCGTATGAAATTACTATGGGTTTGTTTTCTTGAGAATATTGGGTGATCAATTTATCAATGGACGCTTTTTTCTTTAAAATGGTTTCATCTATATTGTTGGAGATCAAGACGCTTCCATCATGGTAAACAAACATGGGATTGGTAATCTCAGAAGTAAACACCTTGTCTACCAATGGGTTAACGTTTTCGTCCAACGGATTGGAATTTATTTCTTGATAAGCAGCAGCCCAAATGTCCAGTTTTGACTGTTCTTCTATTTTAAATTTTTGAAAAAACACATAGGTGTTCCATAAAATAAGAGAAATAATACCAAATGAAGCCACAACAATAATCCATCTGGTAAGATGTCTGTATTTAGAAAAAAGCATAAAACATATTTTATTTTGAAATATAATGCAAAATCTGTTAATAATATTGTGTTACTAGCAAACAAATCATTTTTAGTTCATTAACAGAATGGTTACATTTGTGCAAATTAAAAAAGTTTCATGACATCATTCGAGCCAAAAGATTTATCAGTAGGAAAGTTACATGGTTATTTGTTAAGTGCTGTGGCACCCAGACCTATAGCTTTTGCAAGTACTATGGATAATAATGGAAACCCCAATCTATCGCCTTTTAGCTTCTTTAATGTGTTTAGTGCCAATCCACCTATATTAATTTTTTCACCAGCAAGACGTGTGAGAAACAACACCACCAAACACACCTTGGAGAATATTTTAGCAACAAAGGAAGTGGTTATCAATGTGGTTAATTTCGATATGGTGCATCAAGCATCCTTAAGCAGTACAGAATATCCTGAGGGAGTCAACGAGTTTGACAAAGCAGGTTTAACCATGTTAAAATCGGACTTGGTAAGCCCTTTTAGGGTAGCCGAATCGCCAATTCAATTTGAGTGTAAAGTAAATGAAGTAGTGGCTTTGGGGGACCAAGGAGGTGCAGGAAATTTAGTGATTTGCGAAGTGGTGAAACTTCATATTGAAGACGATATCCTAGATGCTGAAGGCAGTATCGATCAAGAAAAACTGGATCTGGTTGCTAGAGCTGGAGGAAATTACTACAGTCGTGCCAGAAGTGGCTTTTTTGAGTTGCCAAAACCATTATCAACTTTAGGGATTGGGGTTGATAGTTTCCCGGAAGATGTTAAAAACAGCATGATTTTAACCGGAAACGATCTTGGTATGCTAGCAAATGTAGACACTTTGCCAACTCCAGAAGAAGTGAGTAAATTTGTTGAGACAGTCAGTCAACGCTATCCAGATATCACAACAGCATCCCACAGGGAAAAGCATAAATTGGCACACAATTATTTAAGTTTTGGAGATATACAAAGTGCCTGGAAAATATTATTATCATAAAGTAGAAAGAGAAATTCCTGTTTTAAAAAGAAATGAAAAAGTTAAATTAAATTAAGTAATGGAAGTACAAGGAAAAATTAAAGTTATTGGAGACACACAAACCTTTGGGAATAATGGGTTTAGAAAACGTGAAGTGGTTGTGACTACAGAAGAGCAATACCCACAACATATTATGGTGGAGTTTGTTCAGGATAAAACCGATTTGTTGAACAATTTTCAAGTGGGTCAACAAGTAAAAATAAGTATTAATTTGCGTGGAAGAGAGTGGACAAACCCACAAGGAGAAGTAAAATATTTTAACTCCATTCAAGGTTGGAGAATTGAGGCGCTACAACAAGATGCTTCTGGTAATATGCCACCAATGCCACCAGCTGAAGCTTTTGAACCAGCAAACGATTTGAACGAAGACGATCACGACGATCTGCCATTTTAAAACATTAATTGTCACCTTGAGCGCAGTCGAAAGGTCTAAAATCTAACCTCAATGTGAAAACGTTGAGGTTTTTTTATATTGCCAGACTATGATTACCTATTTAACCTCAGATATCCGTTTTCCCAATGTCCATCAAGCAAATCCCGATGGTCTTTTGGCTGTTGGTGGCGATTTATCTACAGAACGCTTGATTCTGGCATATAAAAAGGGCATTTTTCCTTGGTTTGAAAAAAACCAACCCATATTATGGTGGTCTCCAAACCCAAGGTTTGTGCTGTTTCCAGAGAAATTAAAAGTGTCCAAAAGTATGAAACAGGTGTTAAAAAACCACGATCTTACCATAACCATCAACCAAGATTTTAAAGCTGTGATAACCGAATGCGCCAAAGCCAAAAGAACAGGTCAGCGTGGCACTTGGATAACAAACAGTATGATGGAGGCTTATATAAAACTTCATGAACAAGGTTTAGCTAAATCGGTTGAAGTTTGGCAAAACAATATTTTAGTGGCAGGTTTGTATGGTGTGGATTTAAACAATGGCATTTTTTGTGGCGAAAGTATGTTTACAAAAGTTAGTAATGCCAGTAAAGCTGGTTTTATAAGCTTTATACAAAACAGCAATTACAAACTGATAGACTGCCAGGTTTACACCAATCATTTAGCCAGTTTGGGAGCTGAAGACATTTCTAGGGAAGACTTCTTGGGGTTTTTGTGATGCCTGTATGGTATTGGAGTTTCATGCTTTTTAGTATAAAACATATATGTTGATCTGTGATCCTGAGCAAAACAAACCAGTCTCCAATAGGCAGAGAGTCTTATTGCTTCTCTAAAGTCAAACAAAAAATATCCAGAAACCCAAACAATTACGGAAAAACCGTAACACGAACTGTGTATTTCATCGAAAACAGGGAAAATGCGTAACGTTACGTATAGGATATTTTAAATTTAACTTTT